>ERZ808037.89-NODE-89-length-96876-cov-12.572320_pt1 | contig 96876 bp, 92 predicted proteins | sample MGYA00380190_ERZ808037 | MGnify/ENA primary metagenome ERZ808037 (study PRJEB31490, sample SAMN06133399) | mouse gut metagenome | isolation source: J9 | host: mice | place: China: Chengdu | collected 2015-05 ... | reverse complement strand
TTGCAGCATCATCCGCCTCTCGTCTCCTGCTTTTTCCTCCACTCGGCACTTTCCTATCTTTAACTGCGGGAGTAATAGTAGCAAGGTCCGTGTCTATGATTCGTCTCGCTAAGAGAGAATCAATCAAGGACTCGTACTGAAACGCCAAACGTGTGTAGAGTTCACCAACTTCTTTTCCTGTCATGATCCCATTCTCCCTTTTTCTACAAGTATATCAGAAAGAACAGGATTTGTACAACTTTATTCCATTTCTATGGAGGCGGCCTGATATCTGGTCGATTTTCTCGGATGTCCAGCCTTGTCATAATCCACATTGCACCGATGATCTTTTTCGAATTGAGTATCTAAATACACTTTCATGCCAACGATTGGAATATATTTCTTGTTGGCGAGGAGTTTGTCCACGGCTGCCCTGGTCCATTTGGGGTTTCCTGTTGGAGAAGATATACCCTTTGCAAAGAGCATATCAACAATTTTTCCTAGGCTAGCTCCTGCGAGATAATACTCAAATATGCTGCGGACAACATTAGCGTTTTCTTCATGTATGGCGACTTTCTCGTCAACCAAAACATAGCCATATGGAAGTTTCATAGTTACCCTACTTTCTATAACATAAATAAAAGCAGGTTTAAGAGAGAACGAATCTCCTTAAATCTGCTTGTGAACACTTGTGATATGTAATTATAGCCAGTTTCTAGTATCAGTTTTAGTATAATTTTACCAAGAAATGCAAAACCTGCGTATAACTATCGTTACACACAGGTTTTGTCCACTTTGTCTTGTAGTGCCAAAAAAGATGCAGCTTACGATTTTCAGCTTTCCGAGTGTATCAATGCTTTACAATAATGACTTTCACACCATCTGTCATCTCGATATCGCGTTTAAACTCAGTTTCATTTTGAATCTCACCAAGATCATAAACAACAAACAACTGATGAGGGTTCTACATCTCCTGGATTTCTTAATATTTGTTTGATGCATCCGATAACTTCTGTATCAACTGATCTGGTTTTAAACTCACGAACATTTATATTCCCATTAACGTAACTTATGAGTTCTGTAACGTATTCGTCAAAAGAGGCTGGGGTTTCTCTGGTATAAATCTGCTGCGCCTCATAATCAATAACGCGAATAGATTTTGTTACAATTTGCATACAAACCAGCCTTTCGATTATTAATCTCCTACCTGTATTGAAGGCACAATTAGACTTTTATTTTTATTATAATACAAAATGATGCAAATTACAACAAGACATTCTTTGCAGTGCGTATTTAATATGAATTGGTCGGATTCATACATTGAATTTTACAATTGCCGGCGTCCACACCGTACATTGAGAAATCAAACGCCATGCCAGGCAGAAGAGAAAGGCAGAAACCACACGGCCTAAGGTTGACATAGGTGATGTCAGTAGGGGTTCGAATCCCGCAATTTACACGCTTTGCACTCTGATTTTGAATTGTTTGCCTTTGGCCAGTGACAGATGAAGCCTTAAGTAAAAAAAGCCTGTAACCCTTGAAACACAAGGGCTACAGGTAAAGAACGACCCTACCTAATCCGAACAACTGACAACAATTTGTTCAGATTGGGTAGGGTCGTTCACACTTTAGATGCCACGGCCATAGGGCAGAAAATATATGCCTAGCGAGAGCATTTTGGACTTTCCAAAAGAAAGTGTCCAAAATGCCCCCGCCAATTCAGTTGGTGCCGGTGGGGGGACTCGAACCCCCACGCCATCGCTGGCGGCGGATTTTGAATCCGCTACGTCTGCCAATTCCATCACACCGGCAAGTCCGAAAAATATTATACACAATTTTTGCTTGCTTGGCAAGTATAATTTTCAGAGTGTCCAAACGGAAAAGTGTAGGAGTACAATACATGTTAAACAGTCAAGGAAGAAAACAGTAGAAGGATGAGACCGCACCGGTTAAAGTTGAGTTACCACACTTAACACAACCGGGAGGGGGCCACATCCTTCATGGCAAGAGTATAACACAGGACATGGCATACAGGCAATCCCTAATGAAATACGCGGAAAAATACGGCGTAAGCTGAGCCAGCCGGAAGTACAACAGGAACCGATCTTATATCTACTTCTGGCGGGCCCGCTGGGATGGAAGTGTGGAATCCCTGGCCTGCCAGTCCCGACGTCCTCACAGTCATCCAAACCAGCATACCGGAGCAGAACTGAAGCTGATTCGGGATATGCGCTGCTGCATCGCTGACCCAGAATTGCGCCTGTTCCAATATACCGCCATTGACGAATTCTCCAGACTCCGATTCCTGGCCGCCTACCCAGAACAGTCCACCTACTCCTCTGCCGACTTCTTGAAACGACTGGTGAAGTGGTATGCCCGCAGAGGTATCCGTGTGGAATGAGTCCAGACCGACAAGGGTTTTGAATTTACAAACCGCTTTTCCAACAGCAAACGGGATATACAGACCCTTTTTGAGAAAACCGCCGCTGAGTTGGGTGTTCAGCATAAATTAATCCGTCCTTACACGCCAAGACATAACGGCAAAGCAGAGCGCAGCCGCAGAGAGGACCAGAAACGCTTTTATTCCGTTCACTCTTTCTTCTCCCTGGCTGATTTTCAGAAACAGCTCGCTGTTCATAATCGCCGCTCCAACAACTTACCAATGAGGCCTCTTGCTTGGCTTTCTCCCCTTGGCTTCTTTGTCCAATTTGTTCAACAAATTTACAAATTTTAAGAGTGTCCAAACGGAAATGTGTTGATTTACCATTGAAGTGAGAAAGCCCGAAAGAGCTAGACACGCTTCAACTTTTATGCTTTGGGAAAGGAAGACGGGGATCATGGGTCGAAAACTCTGCTATCTCGGGCCGAGTGAGCGGGCAAAAATTGAAGGACTCCACAACGGCAGAGCCCCTGGAAGGGGTCTTATTTTGCGAATCTATATTTAATAACTGTGTAGCCTTTAGCGCACCAGCTCCACATTTTGTTCCCTATCACTAAGGCCGAAAACCCTGACGGAGCTATCCGATAAGAAGCAGTACTGCTCCAACAGATTTTGGCATCTATACTGCAAAAATTAAAGCATTGGGCTTTGAAATTGTTTCAGAGCCAAAACGCCCTGGTTGGTAACCGTGCAGCCGTTTTTCTCCTGTGCAATCAAACCCCGATCCTCCAACGCCCTTAAAATCGCCCGTATCTTTCCAACACCAAGGTCAGTTCCAGACTCAGAGAGTATTCGATGCAGCCGGTTTCGTCCGACGCCCCGGGGGCCGCAGCCGGATATGGCGCTCAAAGTCATGTACTCCGGCTGGCTGAGGAACACCCGGTCTCCACCCGCCTCCTCAGCGGACATATATCCGGGAAGGTCTTGGGGGGTGAGGGGCCGGCCCTCGTGGGTGAGCTTGATGTACTCCGCCACGTTCATCAGCTCCCGCACATTGCCGGGCCAGCGGTAGCTTTGCAGGAACCGCGTAATCTCCGGCCCTAGCAGGGTCTGTGTCAGTTCCGTGTCCAGGCCCAGAAAGTGCCGCAGCAGGGGAAGAATATCCCCCGGCCTGTGCCGCAGGGGGATGGTGGTCAGGGGAAACATACTCAGGCGGAAGAACAGGTCCTCCCGAAATTTCCCTTCCCGGATCATGGCGGGCAGATTTTTGTTGGTGGCGGCGATGATTGACACCCGGATAGGGATTTCTTCCGCTACGCCCACCCGGCGGATGGACTTCTCCTCCAGGGCGCGGAGCAGCTTAGCCTGAAGCTCCAGAGAGGCGTCTCCGATTTCGTCGATAAAGACAGTGCCGCCGTCCGCCAGTTCAAAGATACCCGCCTTGCCCCCCTTTTTTGCCCCGGTGAAGGAGGCGTCCTCGTAGCCAAACAGCTCACTTTCCGCCAGGGTAGGTGTGAGAGAGGTGACGTTCACCGGGATAAAGGGGGCCCTGCGGCGGGGAGAGCCGCTGTGGATGCTCTGGGCCAGAATCTCCTTTCCGGTACCGCTCTCCCCCTGAATGAGGACGGTACCCCCGGTACGCGTGAACTTCTCCGCCAGGGCCAGCATTTTTCTGCACCCCTCGTCCCAGGTGAGGTAGTCCTGAAAGGTGTACAGCCGCCGTCGTTGGAGGGAGATGCTGTCCTGACGGATGCGCCGGTCCAGCTTTTGGATAGTGTCTGCGTAGTCGGCAGTGACCAGATAGGAGGCGTCCATATTGTCCAACGGCTTAATCCGCAGCAGCACGGTTCGGTTCCGTACAGGCACCACAAAGCTGTCCTCCTCCACTCTGTGGAGCTTGGGCCCGAACAGCTCCTCCAGCCGCCGGCCCAGCAGCTGGTTTTGGTCCTGCCCCAGGATGGACTCAAACAGCAGGTTGGTACGAACCAGCCGCAGGTCGGCCCCTACATAGGCGATACCGCTGTCCACCTGGTCGAAGATGCCAGCCAGCAGCCGTTCTGTCTGCTCTGTCTGCCGCCGGCTCTGGGATAAGGACTTGGATACCGTAACAATCTGGCTGAGATACCGGGCCACCAGGCTCTGGGTCAACAGGTGTTCTGCCTCCAGTAGATGGGCCAGGTCGTAGATGGTGCGGATATCCAGGGTACGCACACCGATGTCGATAACACGGGTGACATGACGGGGAACATAGGACCGCTCGCCCGGCGTGATGGCGGTGGTAATCTCCGGGTGGTTGGAACTGCCCGGATAGCAGGGGATGTAGCACAGGTCGGTAAGGCCGATCTCCATCAGCTGGTTGATAGCCTCGGCGGTGGTGTCCTTGTCGTCGTTTACCAGCAGCACCCGGCTGCCCGCCTCCAGCTCGATGACCTCCTGAAGATTCCGGTAGTTGATGACCCGCTGGGCCGGAAGGGTGGTGGCGGAGAGGACAGTTCCGCTGCACAGGGCCTGGCTGTATTTGGAGGAGAACAGGACGATGTCCCGGCCCTCCGCCTGCTCCCGCAGCTGGTGGCACAGGCAGAACTCGGCCTGGGCCCAGCCCCGAAAAATGGCGTTCAGCTCCGCCGTAATGGACTCTCCGGTGGGGATACCCACACAGACGACCAGAATTTGTTTCATAGCGGCCTCCTGTAAAGTGTTTTTATCATTTTATCACAGGGGGAGGCAGAGACGCAACAAAATATCTCCCCGCCCGAGAGCTGGGCGGGGAGATAAAGAAATCAGTTGTAGCCCATCAGAACAGCGGCCACGATAAAGATGGTGGAGAAAATGAACAGGAAGGCCATCAGCTTGATGGAGAATTTCACCCACTGGCCGAAGTCCATCCGGGCCGCGCCCAGGCAGCCGATGAGGGCGCCGGAGGTGGGGACTACCAGGTTGGTAAAGCCGTCGCCGAACTGGAAGGCCAGCACGGCCACCTGACGTGTGACGCCCACCAGATCGCTGAGGGGGGCCATCATGGGCATAGTCAGGGCGGCCTGGCCGGAGCCGGAGGTGACGAAAAAGTTGAAGATGCTTTGGAAGATGTACATGAACCAGGCGGAGACGGCAGCCGGAAGCTGGCCGATGGCGCCGGCGGCGGCGTGGAGAACGGTATTCAGCACGCTGGGGACGCTGGGATCGGAGCCGCCCAGCACCACCAGGACGCCTCTGGCCATGCCCACCACCAGGGCGGCGCCCAGCAGGTCGGCGGCCCCCTTCTGGAAGGAGGTGGCGATGTCGTTGGTCTTCATATCGTTGAGCTTGAAAATAATGCCGATGATGCCGGATATAAGCCCCATGATAAAGAACTGGGCAGTAATTTCAGGGATATAGTACCCGTGGGCCACCACGCCCCAGATAACCCAGATGACGGTGACCAGCAGAGTGATGAGCACCAGGATATCGCCCGCGCCCAGCTTGATGTTCTTTACGTCTTTGCTGGCGGCGTCCTGGCGGAAGTACTCGTCAGAATCATGGCTGTAGGAGGCCAGAGGGTTTTTCTTCACCTTCCGGGCGTAGAACATGGTAAAGGCGATACCGAACGCCGTGAAGAACACCCAGGAGAAGGCCCGCAGGCCGGCACCGGACATGATGGGGATGCCGGAAAGACCCTGGGCCACCGAGACGCTGAAGGGATTCATCCAGGAGGTGGCAAAGCCGATCTGAGTGGCTCCGTAGGTGATCATAACGGCCACCACCGCGTCATAGCCCATCATGACCATAACCGGGGCCACAATCATAACGAAGGGTATGGCCTCCTCGCTCATGCCGAAGATGGCGCCGCCGGCGGAGAACAGCAGGAACAGGACGGGGATAATCAAAAATTCCTTGGACTTGGTCTTGTTGATAGCGGCGAAGATGGCATTTTCCACCGCGCCGGTGCGGAACATGATGCCGAAAGCACCGCCTACAATGAGGATGAAGGCGGCCACGCCCACGGCCGCGCCCCACTTGTCGCCGGACACCAGGCCCTCGAAGGCGTAGTTGAGGAAGCCAATCTTGCCGCCCACGTCGTCGGTGCCAAAAATGGGGGCCTTGTAATTGACCTTGTTGCCATTTTCATCGGTGACATACCGGAAGGAGTCTGCATCCAGGACGGTACGGGTCTTGGTCTCGCCGTTCTGCTCGTAGCTGACCTCGATGGTATCGTACTGGCCCATGGGGATCATATAGGTCAGTACGGCGCAGAACAGCACCACAAAGAAAAGGATAACAAAGGTGTGTGGGAAATTGAATTGTTTCTGTTTCATGATAGCCTCCTGATTCTCTCTCAAAATTTTTGTTTATTCGAAGCTGCCTTTAACCAGCAGTTCCCCGTCACGAAGCATGATCTGCCCCCGGGCAATGACGGTCTGAATCTCCAGCGTATCCGGGTCCACCAGCACCAGATCGGCGTCGTTCCCCTCTCGGACCCGTCCCTTATGGGACAGACGCAGGTGGTCGGCCACGTTGGAGGTGATGGTGCGCAGGGCGGTCTCCAGGGGGATATTTTCCTGCCGGACGGCGTCCCGCACTTCCTGGTAGAGGGTGTCCACCCGGGCTACCTGAACGTCGATGTTCTCCCCCTCCCGGTTGAAGACGGGGAGGGAGCCCTGGCCGTCGGAGGAGAAGGTGATGTGCTCAATGGGGACCCCGGCGTCCAGCATCTTTTTCAGCCCGTCGCTGGACTTCAGCTCCCCCTCCTCCTGGAAGGAGGCGTAGCTGCTGGTGGTGAAGTCCACATAACCGCCCCCCTTGGCGTAGGTGATCCCCCGTTCAAAGAGGAGGGGGTTGCGGTTCATGTGGGTGGGGATCATGTGGTATGCGGGCAGGGGGGTCTCCACCTTCACCCGCTCCAGATACTCCAGCATCTGGCCGTCGTCTCCCATATGGATGTTAACCACGCCCCCCTTTCCGGACAGCATCCCTCCCACCCGGGTGTCGGCCACAATGCGGACGAACTCCTCAAAGGTGGGCTGAGAGGAGCGGTGGTCGGCAATGGCAATCTCTCCCACGCCGATGACCTCGTCAATGAACAGCAGGTCGGAGCGGATGTCAGCCAAAAAGGTGCGGACGGGGACGTCGTAGGAGCCGGTGTAGACGTAACAGCTCACCCCCTCGTCCTTGAGCTGTTTGGCCTTGGCGATGAGATTCTCCATCCGCCGGGTGACGCCGTCCGTCCCCAGGCAGCCCACCACCGTGGTGGTGCCCGCCCGGATCATATCGGACAGCTTCAGTTCCGGCGTCCGGGAGCGGTAGCCCCCCTCGCCCCCGCCCCCCAGGATGTGGACGTGGCTGTCGATAAAGCCGGGCAGCAGCAGCTGGCCGGTGCCATCAACCACCTCCACCGGCAGGTCCGGCCCGGGGTCGATGGAGTCCCGTATGGCACAGATCTTACCGCCGGCCAGAAATATGTCCTTGACACCCAGAGGCTCTGGAGCATATACGGTTGCATTTTTGATAAGCAGCATGTTTTCTCTCTCCCTTCTTGTTTTATTCCGGCCTCTTTGGAATTTTTCTCTCCCTAATACATCAAGCATAGTCTGTGCCAATATTTCGGAAAAGAGGATTTTGTTGAAATCCCTCCCAAACCAGTTATTTACGGTACAATTCTCAGGAAATAGTATACATTATTCAACAGACACAAAAGTCAACATGGTTTATTTTAGCCCGACATGGCTGAAATAAGCCGCGTAGAGGCTCGCATTAGCTTTTGAATCATCAAACAAAGCACCGGCTGCTGTCAGGCAACCGGTGCTTACAGTTTGCCAGAAAATCTCGCGCTCAGTAAGTTTTTACACCTATAGCATGTTGATAAAGAAGGTAATGGTAATGCTGTTAATGAAGTCGGCAAACATGCTGCCCACAATGGGGACCAGGATGTAGGCCTTAACGGAGGGGACAAAGCGGTCGGTCAAAGCCTGCATGTTGGCCATAGCGTTGGGGGTAGCGCCCATGCCGAAGCCGCAGGCGCCCGCAGACAGGATAGCGGCGTCATAGTTGCGGCCCATCACATTGAACACCACAAAGTAGGAGAATAGGAACATCAGAACCACCTGGACCACCAGCAGGATAATCAGAGGCACGGCCAGGGCTGCCAGCTGCCACAACTTCAGGGTAATCATGGCAATACCGAGGAACAGGGACAGGCAGATACTGCCAATGTCGTCAATGGCGGGCATCGGGACCTCAAACTTCCCGGAAAACGCGCTGACGTTGCGCATAATGGCGGCCACAATCATGGCGCCGATGTACACCGGGAAATTCATTCCCGTTTTAGACAACAGCCAGGAGACAATCGTGCCTACGCCCATGGCGATGGCCAGCTGATAGGCCGCAGAGGCATATCCCCTGATGGCGCTTCCGCTCTGCTCCTCGCCCTGATCAGGCAGTGTGTTCTCTACAGGGACAGCGGTTCTGAGCAGGTCATGCTTCAGGATCAGCCGGCGTCCCAGCGGCCCGCCCATAAGAGAGCCGGCAATCAGGCCAAAGGTCGCCGCCGCGGTACACAAGGTGGTGCCGCCCTCCAAACCCAGGCCTTCCAAGGTGGGCCCAAAGGCTCCCGCCGTTCCGTGTCCGCCCACCATGGGGATGGAACCGGTACACATACCCAGCATGGGGCTCACCTGCAGCACCTGCGAGAAGCCAATGGCCGCAATATTCTGAAGGACAATCAGGGCAGTGACGCATACCAGGAAGATAAGCAGGCTGACACCGCCGCTCTTAAGCACTTTCAGATTTGCCTGGAAGCCTACAGAGGTGAAGAACATGACCATACACACATTTTTCAGGGTTTCGTCAAAGGTCAGCTCCATCACACCGGCAGAGTAAAGAACGCAGGATAAAATGGCAAAGATCAGGCCGCCCACCACCGGAGAAGGAACGCAGAAGGTTTCCAGCAGCTTGACCCGCTTTTTCAGCCATCCCCCCAGGAAAAGAACCACCACAGCTACGGCCAGTGTCTGATACATATCCAGCGAGACCTGGAAGCTCTTGATGCTTTTCGCCGGTGTTCTGGCCTCCACCTCAATGCCCTGTTCCCCGTAGTAGGCCGCCGAGCCAAAGTGGAAGGGAATGGGAACAGACTGCACCGCGTGCTCCGCATCCAGCTCCGCGTCCACCGCAACGGCCCCCTGAATCTGACTGTTATAGGTAAACAGGGTGTCCGTAATCTGCTTAACGATTGCGGCATCCAGGGAATCGGCCGCAACCAGAACCGCCCGGACGCCCAGAGTAACCACGTCCTCATCCTGCCCCTTATAGGTGCCGGCCGGGATGCGGCACATTGCGTAGCAGTTGTAAAGGCCCATCAGCTGATCAATGGTCCGCTGGTCAGGGGAAATCAGACGGATATCCATTTTTTCCGCCAGCTCAGACACCGCGTTGGTGGGAGCGCCCGCCGTACAGAAGAAGGCGTCCAGCTCGCCCCGCTCCATGGCGGCGGCGGACTCGGCGAAGGCCAGCCGGCTGACCTTCATCTTATCCAAGGTCAGACCGTTCGCCCGAAGAATCTGTTCCGCGTTCCGGGTCACGCCGGAGTCCTCCGCGCCCACAGAAACCCGCTTCCCCGCCAGATCGGCCACGGACGCAATGCCGGAATCTTTTGTTACCACAATCTGACAGGCCTCTGTGTAGAGGCCGCCCACTGCACTGTAGCCGGAGAGAATCATCCCCTCGAAGCTGCCCTCGCCCACAGCCGCGTACTGGAGCGTATCGCTCTGAACAATGGCCAAATCGGCCACGCCGCTTTCCAGCAGCCGCAGGTTGGCCTCGGAGCCGGTGGTCTCCTTTACCGTGACGTCCCACCCCGTCGCCTCCTTGATTGCGGGGGCCAGCGCATTGCCGTAGGCATAGTAAATACCGCCCGTGCCCCCTGTGCCCAGTCGAATTTCGTCCGCAGCTCCGTCACATCCGACCATGCAAAGCAGCAATACGCTGCACAGGAGCAGGGCTGAGCATATCCGCTTTCGATTCATACTCTCATTTCTCCTTTTATTTTTATTTCTGATGCCGCTTTAAAATCCAGTACACTCCTCCCTTCGGTCTGAAAGAGCCTGTATTCATGCCGGAGGTTGTGAATACAGATTCTCAATTACCCCACACTTGGTTCAATTGCAGGCGGTGCAGACCTTTCTTTTCCGTTGCAATCATATCATATGGCCATTGGAAAGTACAGCGGTTTTTAAATACTGTACCATAAAATCAGCCCCACCCTTCTCACAGAAAAGGGCGGGGCTAGTGTCAATTTTTAAACACGACATCTTGCTCATCCGCTAATTCTTGCAGCGCCTGCTGGAAGTCAAAAGCCAGGTCGGTTGCCTCATCGATCAGATCATTGGCTTTAAGAACCTGGTCGATATCCTGGTTTTCCAATGCAGCGGTTGCCATGCCCATGGCGTTCAGGTACTTTGAGACGCATTTTCGATACATGTTATGTATTTCCGCAATTTCCGGGTCAGACGGGTTGACTTCCAATACCTTTTCATTCAGCTCGTGACAGAGCGGGATGGTAGTATTGCTGATTTCGTTGTACATGGTGTAATCGTCTGTGTAGTTGCTGCCGACCACGCTGTGATAGCTGTCAAGCATTTCTTCTTCTAGCTCAGCTAGTTCTTTGATATCCTCGTTGATATAGGAGATAAGAGCGTCCTGCTTTTCACTGTTGCCGCTGAAAATTCCAACCGCGACCACGATTGCGGCAATGCAGACAACAGGGAGCAGCAGCCGTTTAAACAGCGGTTTCTTGAATTGAGCGCCGCATTTAGGGCAAAATTTTGCTGACTTGGCCAGTGGATCCCCACAATTGGGACAATTTTTCATGTTGCTCATAGTATAATTCTCCTTTTGTTTTATATGGTTCTCAGGGGTGTTTCCACCCCTGAGAGCCGGGGTATAAAACAAAAATGCCGTGCAGGTGCAAAGCCTACACAGCAAAGAAAAATCTTCGGCAACACGACCACACGACACCACAACAAACCAGACCCTTTACAAAAAGAGCCGTCTGTCGTATAATGATATCCATGCGGTGCGGCCTTTGGCCGTTGTGTAGGTGAGCGGTGTTCACCTATGCAGGCTTTGCGGGTGCTGGTAACACCCATAAAGCTGCCGCATTTTTGTTTTCACGTCCATTATAGCAGAAACTGACAAGCTTTGCAAGGGCAATAACGCCGCTTTTAACGAAAACGGTGAGAGACACCGCTCTGCTTCATGATCGCATTTGCGGTATGACGGGACTTGATCTTGCCGTCCACCGTAAAATGGCGCTTGGTAATGGGGCTTACCAAATGTCATGGTCGCCCTTACCCCGCCTTACGAAGCTGCATCCGTTCAAGGCCAGGATATTCCGAACCTGCTTTTCATATTCGGCCATCAGATTGCCACCTGCTCATGATGGGAGGAGACGAAGTTCAGATACAGGGGAGAGCGGGGTCTGCTGTTGAGCTCCAGCAGCTCCGGCACGGCAAAGCGCAGCCGTTCAATCAGCGCGTCGAAGGAGCCGGACTCCATCGCCAGCCCAGGTGCATCATCGCTTTCCGCAATCCAGACCAGTGCCTCGGGGTCCCAGGTCATTTTTATTAAAAGCTCCATGGTTACCTCCATCTTCAATTGTGTGCTCTATGGTAAGCTACCGGTGCGGAGATATTAAGGAGAAATCGCGGATGAAAATTCAGGGAAAATTAAAAAAATATCCCTTGACTGCGCACAGACAAGTGAGTAAAGTAGATAGGTAAAAAAGGGCTTCAATTGGGAGGTTGATTCCAATGGGTTATACAGGAAGACGGATGAGCGGTAGCCGGAGCCATTCCCGGCGCAGCGAGACGGCTATACTGATTCAAACGCTGGAGCGGGTACTGCTGTTCCCCGCGCTGTTGCTCTACCTGGAGCTGGTGCTCCACATCTATATGAAGACCAGCCTGGCCTACGCTCCGGTGTATATTGTTTTTAGCTTCGCGGCGGGCTTTTTCCTCTCCGCCCTCACCCTGGCCTGGCCGCCAAAGGTGAACGGCATCCTCACCAAGGTGCTGGCGGTGGTAATCTCGATTATTTTTGTGGTGGAAATCATCGCCAAGACCATCCTGCAAACCTACTACGGCCCCAGCGCCCTGGAGACGGCAGCGGGCAACAAGCTCACCGACTATGCCGGCGTGATTGTCTCCACCGTCCTCCGCTCCATCCCCATTATCCTGATTCTGCTGCTCCCCGCCGTTCTGCTGTGCATCTTCGGAAGGGGCTTCCCCGGCTTTGAGCGGTTTGACATCCGCTTTGCCGGCCTGGTGCTGGGGGCCTGCGTGGTCTGCCATGTCCTGGCCATCGGCGTTACCCTCCTGCCCTGGAAGGGGGACATCACCCCCGCCATGCTCTATCGCGTGGACACCAACGTGGACGACCAGGTGGAGCAGCTGGGCATGTTCACCATGCTGCGGCTGGACGTAAAACACATGCTGTTCCCGCCCAAAAACAGCCTGGACAGCGATTTCAGCGGCATCGGCACCCTGACCCCGCCGGGGAGCTCCTCCGGCGGCGATGTCTCCACCGGGGACAGCTCCCAGACCGGGGAGCCGGTGCCGGTGGTGGACACCTCCCCCAACGTGCTGGACATCGACCTGGCCGCCCTGGCGGAGAGCGGGAAGAATGACGATATAAAATGGCTGGCCAGCTACTTCAACAGCGTTACCCCCACCCGCAAGAACCAGTACACCGGCATGTTCGAGGGCTACAACGTCATTGAGCTGGTGCTGGAGGGCTTCTCCGGCTACGCCATCGACCCCCAGCTCACCCCCACCCTGTATAAGCTGACCCACGAGGGCTTTGTCTTCAACAACTACTACACCGCCCTCCACTACACCAGCACCTCCAACGGCGAGTGCCAGACCCTGCTGGGTCTCTACCCCAAGAACGGCAACCCCATCACCATGAAGGACACCGGCGTGTTGAGGTTCACAGAGAACGGCCAGACTGTGGGGTTCAACGCCTACCTGACACTGCCCCAGCAGCTGAAGCGGGCGGGCTACAGTGTGTTGGGCTACCACGCCAACTCTGAGATGTACGGCCGGGCTCTGTCCCACTCCAATCTGGGCTACGACTGGCACCAGTTCCAGGTGGGAGACCTCAAAAGTTCCCCCCGGGGCACGCTCAGCGAGTTCGAGGGCCTGGAGGTGAGCGACAGCGGCAAGCTCCTCTGGCCCCAGCGGGACACCCACATGATTTCGGCCAGCGTGGACGACTATATCAACAGCGACACCCCCTTCCACGTCTACTACCTGACCATCAGCGGCCACATGCCCTACTCCGATAACCGGGTGGTGGCCCCCTACCGGGATGTTGTCCGGGCCCTGCCCTACAGCGAGACCACCCAGAACTACGTGGCCACCGCCATAGAGGTGGACCGGGCCCTGGAGCTGCTGCTCCAGAAGCTGGAGGCGGCGGGCAAGCTGGACAAGACCCTCATCGTGGCCACCGGCGACCACATCCCCTACTTCAACGTGGACACCCTGGAGGAGCTGTCCGGCCAGACCTTCGGCAGCTCCAAGGACATGGAGAGCCTGAACGAAAAAAATATCAACTTCGACGTATATAAAAACTCCCTTATCCTCTGGTCGGCCTCCATGGAGGAGCCGGTCATCGTGGATAAGCCCTGCTGTCAGGTGGACATCCTGCCCACCGTGTCCAACCTGCTGGGGCTGGAGTACGACTCCCGTATGCTGGCGGGCAGCGACATCCTGTCTGACAGCGAGGGGCTGGTGATCTTCACCTCCACCTGCTGGCGGACCGACCGGGGCTTCTACAACCGCTTCACCCAGGAGTTCACCCCGGCGGAGGGGGTCACTATGACGGCGGAGGAGCAAGAAAATTACGTCTCCGCCATGAAGAAACTGGTGAGCTACAAGCTGAAATCCACCCCGATGATTGTGGAAAACAACTTCTATAACGAGGTGTTCGGAGGGTGACCTCCTGTCTCCCCCCATAAAACAGTTGCTTTTTTTCAACAGGGTGCTATAATAGAACCAACCTCAATCGGGCAGACTGAACAGAAGCCGCCCGCAAAGAAAGGAGCGCATATTATGAGCTTTGATCCCTATGAGTTTGACCGGGGCTATACCTCCGTACAGGGCGAGACCCTGGGTCAGTACACCGCCAAGACCTTCCTGTGGATGGTGCTGGGTCTGCTGGTCACCTTCGGGGTGGCGGTGGGCTGCTGGGTGACAAACACCACCCTCTACCTCTACTACTCCGGCAGCCTTCAGGCTGTCAGTCTGGGCGTGTTGATTGCCACGCTGGTGCTGGCCTTCACCATGGGCCACCGCATCCAGAAGATGCGGGTGGGCACCGCCATCGCCATGTTTGTGGCCTTCTCCGCCCTGTTTGGCTTTACCCTGTCCATCTACCTGTATATCTATGATCTGGGCATCCTGGCCTTCTGCTTCCTGCTCACCGCCGTCTACTTCGGCGCCCTGGCGGCCTACGGCTTCCTCACCGGGCGGGATCTGTCCAGCCTTCGGGTCATTCTGTTCTCCAGCACCATTTTCCTGGTTATTTTCGGACTGCTGTCCATGTTTATCCCTGGGCTGGCAATGTTCGACCGGGTGATCTGTCTCGTCGGCATCGCCACCTTCCTGGGCTGGACCGCCTACGACACCCAGAAGATCAAGGTCTACTACAACTACTATTCCGTCTCCCCTGAGATGCTGGCCAAGGCCTCCATCTTCTCCGCCCTCCAGCTCTATCTGGACTTCATTAACCTGTTCCTGTACCTGCTGCGCTTCCTGGGCAATAAGCGCAACTGACATAGACAGCACAGCGGCCGCTCCAAAACGGGGCGGCCGCTGCTCTGTTTTTCAGCCTTCCACCCTCCGGGGGGAAGGTGCCCCAGTGCGCACACTGGGGCGGATGAGGGGGCGGGGCGGGTACGCGGTACGCCTAACGGTTGCAACCTCATCCGTCACGGCTGCGCCGTGCCACCTTCCCCTTTGAAAGGGGAAGGCCTGGAGGTATGCCCTTACGCTGGCGTTTTTCCGTCAGCCCTGGGGCTCATAGGCGCTGCTGTTCCCCTCCGGGGCGGAATCCACCCCGAAAGCGGGCAGTTTCTGCTGGGGCAGGTCCTCCACATCGTAGTGGGCCCCGTCGTACCAGGGCTCCTCGGCAATCAGGTCCTCGTCATCCGGGACGGTGGCCCCGCCGGGCATAATGTCATAGCTCACCGGCTCCTCACCCTCGGGGATGACAGACGGTTTGTCGTTGGCGATGTCCGCGCTGGCCCGCTGGCCCACCTGGACGTAGATGGCATCGTCCTCCGGGTCCATCCGACACAAGACAGCCAGAACGTGGCCGTTTGCCTCAGTGAGGGTCAGTTCAATGCGGTTGTGCTCCTCGTCAATGCCCCAGCTGGCCATGACTTCTCTGCACTTGGGGTCGGCGTCGGGGAGGGCGTTGAGCTGGTCCATCAGTCCCGTCAACTGGGCCAGGGAGTACTTGCAGGAGGAGAACATCACCTGGTCGCTGCCCGTCCAGTCCAGTACCTGGAGCTCCAGACTTTTATCCGCCGGGTCCTTGCTCTCCACCAGCTGGACCACCAGCCAGCCGGAGCTGTCGATATAGGCCCCACCGTACCAGTCGGGGTAGACGCCGTTGAAGCGGTCCATCAGCTTCTGGTAGGCGTTCAGCGCCTCCTCCTGGGAAGGGGCGTCACCGATATAGGCCCCGCCGGGCAGGTCGCCGGTGTTGGGAGCAGGGAGGGCTCCGGTGTGGACATACAGCTCCTTCTGGGAGAACACTTTCAGGGAGTCTAGGTTGAAGGGGTCGTCCCCCTCGCTGTTTTTTTGTCCGTCCACGAACTTCCACCACTTGGCCCAGGTCATCTGGTAGCCGATGGCCTGATACTCGTCAATTTCCTCCTGAGTGTAGCCCGCGTCCAGCATGGCGGCGGTCAGGTCCTCGGGGGTCATGCCCATGTCCTGGTCGCCCCCCTCGCTTCCGCCGGTGGCGGTAGTGGCGTTTTCCAGGACGAACCCAGTCAAATCATCCACCGTCACATAGCTGTGGAGGGCGGCCTTGCCCTCAGGTTTTCCGGCCTGATAGACGGCATACACGCCGATTACCAGCGCCGCACAGGCGGCGACGGCACCGTACTTCATCCAGGGTGTGGGCCGCTTCTTTGCCGGCCGGGCCAGCTGTTCGGTGAGGGCCGCCCGGACCTGGGGAGAGGGGGTCATCTGCTTCTGCATAGAATCAAACAATTCCTTATTCATCGAAAAATTCTCCTTTCAGCTTCTCCCGGAGCTGCTCCCGGCCCCTTGTCAGCCGCATCCGGACGGCTCCGGGGCGTATCGCCAGAATTTTGGCGATCTCCTGGGTGGACAGCTCCTGGAAGTAAAACAGATAGATGGGCAGGCGGTAGTCCTCGGCCAGGGCTTGCAGCGCCTCCCACACCCGGTTTTCCTCGGGCTCCCGGAACTGGACGGGGGTGTCCTCCCGTTCCGACAGGGGGACGGTTTTCCGCCTCCAGCTGGAGGCAGTCACCCGCCGGGACTGGTTGACGGTGGTGCGCAGCAGCCATGCCTTCCGGTGCTCCTCGTCCCGGAAGACCTTCCCGGATTGGTAATAGGCCAGGAAAACTTCCTGAAACACGTCGTCGGCATCGGTCCGGCTGCCCGTCCGGGCTAGGGCCAGACCGTACACCATGTCCTGATAGCGGTCCAGAATCGAATCCATCTCACCGCCCGCGCGCAGCGGCAGATTGTCCATTGGCAAGACCTCCTTTCACCTATTACTCAAAGCAGTGGGGGAAATTGTCACAGAAAACGGAAAAATTTTTGCGTATGGCGGTTTGTCACGGGCCGGAGTAAAACCTCAGCCCGGCGGGACAGACCGGGCAGTGTTTTGACAGGGATTCCGAATTTATGAGACGGGCGCGTTTTAAATCGGCTTATACCTTGACAACGCCCCCGATTTTGCATATAATGAACGAAACAAGGCGATGCGAAAGAGGAGTACCCGGTTTTTTGGGCGTTCAGAGAGGGGACGGAAGGTGCAAGTCCCTGCCCGGGCCGGAGAAGGTGGCTTTCGGGCTCCGTCCCTGAACGCACAGTAGGGGGCGGCGGAACTTCCCGTTACCGAAGAAAGAGTGTCCCCCTCCGGGGAAATTCAGGTGGTACCGCGGTTATACAGCCGCCCTGAGTCTGTTGGACTCGGGGCGTTTTTTATGGGGTGACGGAATGATCGTGATTCAGACAACCATCGACCAGAAGGCCATGACCGCCCTGGCCAGGATGACCCGCAAGACGGTGCGCCGGGGGCGGAACGGCCCGGTGCGGCTGATGGCCTGGTTTGTGGTCCTGCTGGAGGCCTACCTCACCGTGATCTATGTCCGGGCCGGCCTGGGGGGCTGGCAGATGAACCTGCTGCTGGGGGGCATCATGCTGGCCTGCATCCTGGGGGAGGACTGGGTGAACGGGGCTATCGGCCTGCGGCGGACCGCCCCCGAGGAGCGGGAGGTCAACGCCGCCTTTCAGGACGACCGCTGCTACGTCTGCCGCTCCCAGGGCGGGGAGCGGTGGTGGCTCTACAGTCAGATCCGGGTGGTGGTGGAGACCGGGGACTATTTTGCCCTGCTTCTGGACCGGAAACACGGCCAGGTCTACGATAAGAAGGGCTTTACCTGGGGCACCGAGGAGGAATTTCGGGCCCTGATTCAAAAGAAAACCGGGCTGAAAATACAGGTAGTGCGGTAAAATGAACAGGAGGAAGACAATGAAGCAACACAAGGACGTGCCGGAAAAAATCGTGTTTCAGGGCACGGCGGACCAGCTAGAGCAGGCGGGGGACTACCTGATTCTCCTCAGCTATGTGCGCAGCGTCCGCCGGGGAAGGATTATGGGCCCCATTGTCACCATTTTCCTGGCCATGGCGGTGATGATTCAGTTCCGCAGCGGCAACAGCGCCCTGACCTGGGTCTATTTGATTCTGGCCCTCTATGTGGGCATGACGGTGATGCGCAAGACCATGGGGGGGGACCCGGCGGCGTCGGTGAAGGCCAACCGGGAGAGCCGGGCCGCGGCGGCCGCCGCCGGCAAGTACGACGGAAACCTGCCCTTTCGCATCGAGCTGGAGGGACATGAGTGCCGGGTGTACTTCGGTGATGGCGGCCAGCCCAGTCAAATCTTCGACTGCCGTAAATTCCGCTCGGCGGTGGAGTGCGATGAGATTGTCTGGCTCACCGGAAAGCGGGGGCTGGGCCTGCCCCTGCCCAAGGAGCAGCTAGTAGACGCCACCCCCGGCCAGCTGCGCCGGTGGCTGAAGCCCTACGCCGCCATCTGGAGCATGAGCCATATCCCCGATAAGCTGAAGGAATCCATCGCCCAGACGGAGGATAAGGCGGGCTAGCCCGGGCGAACCAGGGCGTTCAGCTCCCGGGCCAGCTTCAGCGACGCCTGGAACAGGTGCTCGTTTTCGATGCTGCTTTGGGCAGACAGGTTTTCCAGCAGCAGCTGCAATTCCATCTGCTGTTCCGTGCCCATGGTTTGCTGGACCTTTTTCAGCTGTAATTCCACACTGCGGGACATCTCCTCATATTCCGGGTCCTGATAGATGCTCCCCATACGTTTTTCGCACACAAAATCATACAGACACCTTGTCAAATCGTCCATGGTGACTCCTCCAATAAAATAGTCCGTTCGGTCTAATTCCCTTCCATTATAATTAGACCGTTCGGTCTTGTCAAGGGGTGAGAGCAGAAAATGCTAAAATTATCAGAACGGCTCCACAGTCTCCGGAAGGAACGCATGCTGACTCAGACAGACGCGGCAAAAGCAGCAGGCATATCCATGAAATCTTATTGCCGGTATGAATCCGGCGAGCGGGAGCCAACGGCCTCTGTCCTAGTCCGAATAGCGGACTTTTACAACGTAACAACCGATTACCTGCTGGGACGCAGTGATGAAAAAAATTAATACACGAATGATAGGAGAATGAACATGAAAAAAGAATTGCCCAAGGTCTACGAGCCCCAGGAGGCAGAGGGCCGCATTTATCAGAAGTGGGAGGAAAACGGCTGCTTCCGGGGCATTCGCGACCCCAGGAAGAAGCCCTTTACCATCGTCATGCCTCCCCCCAACGTCACCGGCCAGCTCCACATGGGCCACGCCATGGACGACTCCCTCCAGGACATGCTCATCCGCTACAAGCGGATGCAGGGCTACGCCGCCCTGTACCTCCCCGGCACCGACCACGCCGGCATCGCCACCCAGGTGAAGGTGGAGGAGGAGCTGCGCAACAACGAGGGGCTCAGCCGCTACGACCTGGGCCGGGAGAAATTCCTGGAGCGGGTGTGGGACTGGAAGGCCAAGTACGGCGCCCGCATCGTCCAGCAGCAGAAGAAGCTGGGCATCTCCGCCGACTGGGAGCGCTCCCGCTTCACCATGGACGAGGGTCTCTCCCGGGCGGTGCGCCACGTGTTCGTCTCCCTCTACGAGAAGGACCTGATCTATAAGGGCTCCCGCATCATCAACTGGTGCCCCCACTGCGTTACCGCCCTGTCCGACGCGGAGGTGGAGTATCAGGACAAGCCCGGCCACCTGTGGCACATGCGCTACCCCCTGGCCGACGGCTCCGGCTACCTGGTGGTGGCCACCACCCGCCCCGAGACCATGATGGGCGACACCGGCGTGGCCGTCAACCCCAACGACGAGCGGTACAAGCACCTTGTGGGCAAGACCTGCATCCTGCCCCTGATGGACCGGGAGATTCCCATTGTGGCCGACGACTATGTAGAGATGGACTTCGGCACCGGCTGCGTGAAGATGACCCCCGCCCACGACCCCAACGACTTCGAGGTGGGCCTGCGCCACAACCTGGACACCATTCGCGTCCTGGACGACAACGGCGTGGTCAACGCCAACGGCGGCAAGTACCAGGGCATGGACCGGTACGAGGCCCGGAAGGCCGTCGTCGCCGACCTGGAGGCCCTGGGCCTGATGGAGAAGATCGAGCCCTACTCCCACAATGTGGGCACCTGCTACCGTTGCCACAGCGACGTGGAGCCCCTGATCTCCGCCCAGTGGTTTGTCCGCATGGAGCCCCTGGCCAAGGAGGCCCTGCGGGTGGTCAACGAGGGGGAAGTGAACTTCGTCCCCGACCGCTTCGCTAAGACCTACACCAACTGGATGGAGAACGTCCACGACTGGTGCATCAGCCGCCAGCTGTGGTGGGGCCATCAAATTCCCGCCTGGTACTGCGCCGATTGCGGACATGTGACCGTCAGCCGGGAGGACCCCTGCGAGTGTGAAAAGTGTAAATCCAGGAATATCGAGCGGGACCCCGACGTGCTGGACACCTGGTTTTCCTCCGCCCTGTGGCCCTTCTCCACCCTGGGCTGGCCGGACGAGAACGGTGAGGACTTCCAGTATTTCTACCCCACCGACGTGCTGGTCACCGGCTACGACATCATTTTCTTCTGGGTGGCCCGGATGATTTTCTCCGCCTGCGAGCACACCGGCAAGCCCCCCTTCCACACCGTGTTCATCCACGGCCTGATCCGGGACGACAAGGGCCGGAAGATGTCCAAATCCCTGGGCAACGGCATCGACCCCCTGGAGATCGCCGACAAATACGGCGCCGACGCCCTGCGCTTCAACCTGGTAACGGGCAACTCCCCCGGCAACGACATGCGCTTTTTCACCGAGCGGTGCGAGGCCATGCGCAACTTCGCCAACAAAATCTGGAACGCCAGCCGCTTTTTGATGATGAACCTGACCATCGACAAGTGCGAGCTGCCGGAGAAGCTGGAGCTGGAGGACAAGTGGATTCTGTCCAAGCTGAACCGGGCCGTGGCCGAGATTACCGAAAATATGGACCGGTACGAGCTGGGTGTGGCCGCCCAAAAAATCTATGACTTTATCTGGGACGACTACTGCGACTGGTATATCGAGCTGACCAAGACCCGTCTCCAGGGTGAGGACGAGGACAGCAAGGTAAGGGCCCAGCAGGTGCTGTGCTGGGTGCTCACCGAGATGCTCAAGCTGCTCCACCCTTTCATGCCCTTTATCACCGAGGAAATCTGGCAGGCCCTGCCCCACGAGGGGGACTTCCTGATGATGCAGAATTGGCCCGTGGCCAGCGAGTCCATGAACTTCCCGGCAGAGGAGAAGGCCATGGAGCTGATTATGGACGCCATCCGGGCCATCCGGGGCCGGCGCAGCGAGATGAACGTGCCTCCCTCCAAAAAGGCCCACCTCACCGTGGCCACTGTGGAGACGGAGACCTTCAACCTGGGCGTGCCCTTCCTGAAAAAGCTGGCCTACGCCAGCGAGGTGGAGATTGTCCCCGCGGACGCCGCCCCCGACGCCGCTGGCAAGGTGGCTGTGGTCACCCACGCCGCCCAGCTGTTTATCCCCCTGGGCGAATTGGTTGACCTGGAGAAGGAGAAGGCCCGCATCGAGAAGGAGCTGAAAAAGCAGTCCGCCGAGCTGGAGAAGCTGAACACCAAGCTGAACAACCCCGGCTTCGTCAACAAGGCCCCGGAGCACGTGGTGGCCGCCGAAAAGGAGCGGGCTGTCCAGCTGGCCGAGCTGGTGGCCAAGCTGGAGGGACAGCTGAAAGGGATGTAATGTAGGGGCCGCCGCCCTCGGCGGCCCGTTCCCAAAAGACGCGGGGCGCCGAGGGCGGCGCCCCCTACAATAGAAAGGGGGACCCCTCATGACAAAAATCCAACTGGGCTCCACCGGGATCACCGTTGAGAAAAACGGCTTTGGCTGCCTGCCCATCCAGCGCATCTCCAAAGAGGACGCGGCCTGTCTGCTCCGCAAGGCGGTAGACGGGGGGATCAACTACTTCGATACCGCCCGGGCTTACTCCGACAGCGAGGAGAAGCTGGGCTACGCCTTCGCCGGCATTCGGGACAAAGTAGTGATCGCCACCAAGACTGCCGCCCAGACGGCGGAGGGGCTGCGGCAGGATCTGGAGACCAGCCTGCGCCTGCTGAACACCGACTACATCGACGTCTATCAGTTCCACAACCCCGCCTTCTGTCCCCGTCCCGGCGGGGAGGACGGCCTCTACGACGCCGCTCTGGAGGCCAAAAAGCAGGGGAAAATCCGGCACATCGCCATCACCAACCACCGCCTGGCGGTGGCTCACGAGGCGGTAGACTCCGGGCTGTACGCCCTGCTGCAATTCCCCTTCAGCTATCTGTCCGGCCCCCGGGAGCAGGAGCTGGTGGAGAAATGCCGGGCCAAGGGCATGGGCTTTGTGGCCATGAAGGGGATGGCCGGGGGCCTGCTTCGAGACGGCACTGTGGCCGTCGCGTGGATGGCCCGTCAGGAGGGAGTCGTCCCCATCTGGGGCGTGCAGCACGAGTGGGAGCTGGACCAGTTCCTGGCCTGCGTGGAGGAGACCCCGGCGCTCACCCCGGAGCGGCAGGCCGTCATCGACAGGGACCGCTCCGAGCTCACCGGTGACTTCTGCCGGGGCTGCGGCTACTGCATGCCCTGTCCGGCGGGCATCCAGATCAACCAGTGTGCCCGGATGTCCCTGATGCTCCGCCGGGCCCCCGCCGCCGACTGGCTGAGCGATTACTGGCAGGAGGAGATGAAAAAAATCGAGCACTGTCTCCACTGCGGCAAATGCGCATCCAAATGCCCCTACGGACTGGACACCCCCCGGCTGCTCCAGGACAACTATCGGGAGTATCAGACCCATCTGTAAAAAATCCGCCGCAGGCCCAGGAGGCCCGCGGCGGGTTTGGTTTTTCAGTACACGCGCAGAACGCAGATGCTCTGGGCGGAAATCTGGGGCGGAAGGCTGGCGGTCATAACGCCGTTGAAAACGATCCGCACCTGCTCCCCGGCCATCAGGTTGCCGGTGGAGTTGTTGGTATTTACCAGAACCTCCTGCCCGTTGGCATTGTCGGTCACCAGCACCTGAGTACCCCAGGCCCGGACGACAGTGGCCAGCATAGTCACCATATGAAGACACCTCCTGTTGGATTGAATCCGTGCTATCCTATGCGCCGGCGGGGGGAGGGGTTACTCCAGCCGGTACAGCGCGTCCCACCGGGCCAGGCATTCCTCCACCTCCGCCCTGGTGTCGATGCGGTGAAGGTGGGGGAACCGGGCCAGCTGCTCCTGGGAAAAGTCGGCCTGGTCGGCCAGAAAGCGGCGGCAGACCTCGGTGTAGTCGGGCCGGGCCTGCCGGCTCTCCCGGTCGATGTACCGCAGCAGCCGGGTGCGGTCGTCCACATGGAGGTATACCACGCGGACTGCTTCCGGGCCGTAGCAGTCCATCAGGGCCCGAGCCCCGGCCAGGGTGGTAATGAGCAGGCGGTCTGTATTCAGCTCAAAGCGGAGGGTGAAGTAGGTCCACAGCCCTTGGGTGGTGTGGTATTCCCGCTTTTCGATTACCTGACCCTGGTTCTCATACTGCCGCAGCTGTTCCTGGGTGACAAAGTGGTAGCTCTGCCCCTCCACCTCCCCCGGCCGCCTGGGCCGGGTGGTGCAGGGGACCACAGGGACCAGCCCCGGCCGGTTCTGGGCCAGGATGCGGGCGTAGAGGGTATCCTTGCCGGAACAGCTCTTGCCAACAATGCAAAAAATCCTGCTCACAGCGCCCCCACCTCACATTGAAAAAAGGCCTCAATCTCCCTCCGGCCCGCCTGGACCGCCCCCTGGACAAAGTCGGGCTTGCCGCCCCCCCGCCCGCTGAGGGCCTGGTTCAGCTCCCTGACGAAGTCCCGCAGATCTCCCCCCAGCTGACCAACGGCATATTTGTATCCCCACCCATCTGTACCGGAGAAGCAGGCGCACCGCCCGCCGCAGCTGTGGAGCACCGCATCGCACAGCCGGCGCAGACCGTCGGGGGACAGTCCGTCCTCAAAGAGGACCACGTCCCCGGCCCCGGCGTACTGCCCGGCCAGAGCGGCAAAGCGGCTCTCCTCCAGGGCCATCAGCCGGGACTTGAGGGCGGCGTTTTCCTCCAGCAGCCGCTCCACCGCCCCTGCCGTTTCAAAGGGCTTGGCGGACAGGAAACGGGACACCTGGGCGTTCTGATCCCATGTCCGGTTCAGATAGCGGAAGGCCCGGCCGCCGCACACCAGCTCGATGCGCACCCCGTCCCGGAACTTCTGCATGGACAGCAGCTTGACCAGCCCCACCTGGGCAGGATACCGCACATGGGTGCCGCAGCAGGCGCAGCAGTCCGCCCCGGGGAACTCCACAATCCGCACCTGACCGGTGAGCTCTTTTTTGCTCCGGTAGTGGATGTGCGCCAGCTCCTCGGGGGAGGGGTAGGTGATGTTCACCGGCAGATTTACCTGCCAGAGGTGCCAGTTGGCGGTCTCCTCCAGGGTGGCAAGCTGCTGCTCGGTGAGGGGGCGGTCGAAATCAATGGTGATTACCTCCGCCCCCATGTGAAAGCCCACGTTCTCGCAGCCCCAGAGGTAGTGGGCCAGCCCGGAGACAATGTGCTCCCCGGAGTGCTGCTGCATCAGATCAAACCGTCGGTCCCAGTCGATAACGCCAGTGACTTCCGTTCCCGGCTCCAGTGGATGGTTGCAGGTGTGGACAATCCCGTCCTCCCGGCTGTGGACCTCCAGCACCTTGACCTTCCTCTCGCCGCCCGTCGGCTCCAGCCGGCCGGTGTCGTAGGGCTGACCGCCCCCCTCGGGGTAGAAGGCGGTGCGGTCCAGAATGACGTCGAAGCCCTTCTTCCCCTTTTCACAGGAGAGGACATTTGCCTCAAATTTGACCAGAAAGGGGTCCTGTTCATAGAGTTTTTCTGTCATAGGTAGCTCTCGTCCCTCTCGGACCGCTTGGCCCGCTGCATCAGGTCGGTAATGACGGCGTGGACGTCCCGGCCCTCATAGAGGACCTCATAGGCCGCTTGGGCAATGGGCATCTCCACCCCCGCCTTCTGGGCCAGGGTGCGGGCGTTGTTGGCGGCGTAGTAGCCCTCCACCACCGCGCCGATCTCCTTCACGGCCTCGTCCACCGGCTTGCCCTGGCCGATAAGGATGCCGCACCGGCGGTTGCGGGAGTGCATGGAGCAGCAGGTGACAATCAGGTCACCCACGCCTGCAAGGCCAGTAAAGCTGTCCTTCCGGCCCCCCAGGGCCACGCCCAGCCGGGCCATCTCGGCCAGCCCCCGGGTCATGAGCAGGGCCTTGGTGTTGTCGCCGTAGCCCATGCCGTCGCAGCAGCCGGCGCACAGGGCGATGATGTTTTTCAGCGCGGCGCAGATCTCGGTGCCAATCTTGTCGTCGCTGGTGTATACCCGGAAGCGCTGATTCATAAACAGGTCCTGCACCTGCTCCGCCACAGCCAGGTCGTCGGCGGCGGCCACCACGCCGGTGGGAATCTTCCGGCCCACCTCCTCGGCGTGGGAGGGCCCGGAGAGCACCACCACCGGGCACTTGCCCTGGACCTCCTCCTCAATAACCTGGCTCAGGCGCAGGGAGGAGTCCTTCTCGATGCCCTTGGACACGGAAACCAGAATGGTCCCCGGGTCGGCCAGCTCCCTGAGCTGCTTTGCTGTGGACCGCACAGCGAAGGAGGGGGTGGCCACCACCACCAGCCCGCAGCCCTTGACAGCCGCCATGTCGGTGGTGAGCTTCAGCTCCTCGGGCAGGGGAACTCCCTTGAGCATAGGGTTTTCCCGCTTCTCCCGGAGGACGGCGGACTCCTCCTCGGTGTAGGACCACAGGGTTACGTCGTTGCCATTTTCCAGCAGCAGCAGAGCCAGGGCCGTCCCCCAGGCGCCGCTGCCAAGGACTGTGATTTTCATACCGTTTACCTCCCAGTTTTTATTGGCTCCCTCTTTGAGGGAGCTGTCAGCCCGCAGGGCTGACTGAGGGAGTTTTCCGTCGTTGGACTCCCTCCGTCACCACCTTCGGCGGTGCCACCTCCCTCAGAGAGGGAGGCTTTTTTACGCTTTCTTGTGATGCAGGCTGAATTTATTCTCCGTCCCGGTCAACAGCCGGTGGATATTCCCCCGGTGCATGTAGAGAATCAGCCCGCCGATGACGACGGCCAGGACCAGCAGCACCGTGTCATGATACACGAACCAGGTAGCGAAGGGGAAGGATGCCCCCGCCCAGCAGGAGCCCAGAGAGACGTATTTCGTCACCACCGCCAGCACCAGAAATCCGCCCCAGACCACCAGGGCAATGCGCCAGTCGATCATAATGGCGATGGTTCCCCCGGACAGAATCCCCTTGCCCCCCTTGAAGTGGAACATGCAGGGGAACATGTGGCCCAGCAGGCACCAAAGCCCCGCCCAATATTTCGCCAGGATGCGGGCCGCCAGATCCATCTCTCCGCTGCTTATGCGCATAAGCTGTCCTGTCAGCCAAACGCCGGCAATAATGGCCACAACGGCCTTCAGAACGTCTGTAAGAATCACCACAAGAGTAAGCGGTCCGCCAAAAGTCCGGAAAAAGTTTGTCAATCCTGCATTTCCACTGCCGTGGGTGCGTACATCATCCCGTAAAATGTATTTTGAGACAATGACAGCCCCGTTAAAGCAGCCGCAGAGGTAAGCGACAGCGGCGATGATGACAGAGCTGTAAATCAGGTCCGTCATGACATCGTATAAAATATCTGTCAGCATCCCTTACCCCTCCTTCTCGCTCCGCTCCCGGACGGTGAGGCGCACCGGGGTGCCCTCCAGGCCGAAGGTGGAGCGGATTTGGTTCTCGAGATACCGCTGGTAGGAGAAGTGGAACAGCCGGGCGTCGTTGCAGAAGCAGACGAAGTGGGGGGGCTTAATCCCCACCTGGGTCATATAGTAGACCTTCAGCCGCCGGCCCTTGTCGGTGGGGGGCTGGACCCGGGCGGTGGCGTCGGCCAGCAGGGAATTGAGCAGCCCGGTGGTGATGCGCATAGCCGCCTGATTGTTGACGTAGTTGATAAGCTCAAACAGCCGGTCCACTCGCTGGCCCGTCAGGGCGGAGATGAACACAATGGGGGCGTAGGTCATATAGCTCAGGTCCCGCATCACGTCCTGACGCATCCTGTCCATGGTCTTGCCGTCCTTCTCGATGGCGTCCCACTTGTTAACCACGATGATGCACGCCTTGCCCGCCTCGTGGGCCAGCCCGGCCACTTTTGTGTCCTGCTCCGTGACCCCCTCCTGAGCGTCAATCATGATAAGGCACACGTCGCTGCGCTCAATGGCCATGGTGGCCCGGAGGACGGAGAATTTTTCGATGCGGTCGTCCACCTTGGATTTTTTCCGCATCCCGGCGGTGTCGATGAACCGGTACTTGCCCTGCTTGTTCTCAAAATAGCTGTCCACGGCGTCCCGGGTGGTGCCGGCGACATTGGAGACAATCACCCGCTCCTCACCCAGAATGCGGTTCACCAGGGAGGACTTGCCCACATTGGGTTTGCCGATAACGGCCACCTTGATAACGTCCTCGTCCTCCTCCTCCCCGTCCTCAGGGGGGAAGTATTCAAAGCAGGCATCCAGGAGGTCGCCGGTGCCGTGGCCGTGGACGGCGGAGACGGCGATGGGGTCGCCCAGCCCCAGGTTGTAGAACTCGTAAATGTCGGGATTCTCCCGGCCGGTCTGGTCGGCCTTGTTCACCGCCAGCACCACCGGCTTGCCGGAGCGCAACAGCATATTGGCCACCTCCTGGTCGGAGGCGGTCATGCCCGTCTTAATGTCGCAGACAAAGACGATCACCGTGGCGGTGCCGATGGCAATTTCCGCCTGCTCCCGCATGAAGGACAGAATCTGATCGTCGGTCCCCGGCTCAATGCCGCCGGTGTCCACAATGTCGAAGACGCGGTTGCGCCACTCGCACTGGGCATACAGCCGGTCCCGGGTGACGCCCGGGGTGTCCTCTACAATGGACAGCCGCTGTCCGCACAGCTTGTTAAACAGCATGGACTTGCCCACATTGGGCCGTCCCACAATGGCTACTAAGGGTTTCATATGGTCACTTCCTTTATTTGAAAACGCTTTTGTAGGGGCGGACATTGTCCGCCCGCTTTTTTGAGACCTGGCCGGTGAGAGGCGGGCGCACAATGTGCGCCCCTACATGGAGGACCCCTACGGGTTATACCGATAAAATTCCTCATTCTCCCAGGCCAGTCGCTGGGTCTCGGGGGTGAGCTCCACGCCGCAAATGGCGTCCAGCAGTTCATAGCCGTCTTGGGGGACGGAAACCACCGGCACCTCCAGCTCCCGCTCCACGTCGGCGGTGGTCACGTCGTCCAGAAAGACGTTTTCCCCGGACCGGAGCATGCTGGCCGGGATAAGCAGGCGCTCCCCCAGCTCCTTTCCCCGGAGCTGGGAAATCAGGTCCCCTCCGGTGACCAGCCCGGCCACTGTGATGGTCTCCCCGAAAAAGCGGTTGACGATGGGGTAGACCTTCCCCTCTATTGTACCACATTTTTCCCGGGCCTGGGCCACCAATTTTGCCAAAAACGGGGCGGCGGACACCCCGGTGGCGATGGAGAAGGGGACAGCTCCCGCCAGCTCCTCCGTCTCCATCAGGTCCAGGGCCCGGCCAAACTCCCGGCTGAGGAGGGTGAGCATCCCCACCCCGTTGTCCAGCTGGGTGAAGTCCTCGAAATAGTCCTCCCCGGGCAGCTCCCGCCCGGCCAGCAGGTAAAATTCGTCGGAGCACCACACCAGCCTCGTGCCGTGGGCCTCCAGATGCCCGGCGGCGAAGCCCTCCACCTGGTCAATGAGGGCGGCGGCGGTCTCCCGGGTGTAGGTTTGCAGGGGGTACAGCCCTTCCCGATACTTCGTGACCCCCACCGGCACCACCGAAACGCTGTTCACCGCCGGGAACATGTTGGCCAGGTCGGTCAGGGTCTTGTCCAGAGCCGGGCCGTCGTTGATGCCGGGGCAGGAGACGATCTGGCAGTTCATGGTGATGCTATGCCGGGCGAACCGCTCCATGATGTCGATACCCTCCCCGGCCCGCCTGTTTTTCAGCATCTCCGCCCGCAGGGCCCGGTCGGTGGTGTGGACAGAGACGTTGATAGGGGAGATGCGCAGGTCGATGATCCGCTGCACCTCCCGGGGGGAGAGGTTGGTGAGGGTGAGGTAGTTGCCCAGCAGGAAGGACAGGCGGGCGTCGTCGTCCTTGAAGTAGAGGGAGGGCCGCATCCCCGGCGGCATCTGGTCCACAAAGCAGAAGATGCAATTGTTTGCGCAGGACCGGGCCCGGTCCATCAGGTAGGTCTCAAACTCTAGACCCAGGTCCTCCCCCTCGGATTTGCGCACCCGGAGAGTGCGGACCGTCCCCTCCGGGCTTTTCAGGGTGAGCTCCAGCCGGGGGTCGTAGCTGTAAAACTTGTAGTCCAGCACGTCCACGATGGGATGGCCGTTGATATGGGTGAGGGTCTCGCCCACCTGGACCCCGGCCCGCCGGGCGGGACTGCGGGGGTCCACTGATTTTACGGCCGTCATGCTCATGGATGCGATTCCTCCCTTTCCCGGCGGCTGGACCGACAGTTTCGTATTCCCGCCCCGGAGGGGCGGGAATACGGGAACAGGCTGATATTGCCTTATTTTACTATAAATATGTGGGTAATGCAAGAGGGCAAAAGCGGGAGCAGAACGCCCCCGCTTGCAGTTATTCCTCTGGAAATACAGCCGTCAGGTCCACGGCGCAGTCCTCCAGCACCCCCACCGGCACGGAGTCCCTGGCGGTGTAGACCTCGGGGACGTAATACTGACCTTCCACCAATGTATAGACCAGCACCAGCTTTTTGTCCGGGTCTACAATCCAATACTCCTGGATACCCGCCTGCTGATACAGCTTGTATTTCACCAGACAGTCATACTGCTTGGTGGAGGGGGACAGAATCTCAACGACCAGATCGGGCGCACCGTGGATGCCCTTGCCATCCACCTGGCCGTTTTTTTTGCATACAATAGAGAGGTCGGGCTGCACCACCGTCTTTACATCCTGAGGATGATCCCCCTTGTTTTCAAACAGGCGGACGTCAAAGGGGGCGGGGAAGACACCGCGGCATGTTCCCCGCAGATGGGTGTGAATCTGTGTGAGAAGTTCTGCAAGGATCAGTTGATGCACGTCGGTTGGTGCAGACAGTGCCCGCAACTGACCGTCGTACAGTTCGTAGCGCATCGGGTCGGCTTCCCATTCCAATAAATCAGCGTAGGTATAGCTCTTTTCCTGGGGCAGTGCCATACAACTCACTCCTTTTCCGTTTTTTCTATTATACCACAGGCGGGGCATACATTTCAACGAAAACCTGACAGGGGCGCGGGGGGTATCCAGCGCATAGGATGGGATAAACGGCGGAGCTCCGCCGTTTCAGGAGGTATCGCAATGCAAGCAACAGGAACATTAAGCGTCCGGGTGTACACCTCCCAGGCGCAGATTCCCCTGGAGGGGGCCACCGTGGTGGTGGCCGCGCCGGGGGAGGAGGGCAAATGGAAACTGCTCTCCATACAGTGTACTGACAGCAGCGGAAAAATCAATACCATACAGATCGACACCCCCGTCCCGGCGGAGAGCACCTCCCCCAACGGCCTGCCCGGTGACGGCGCCCCCTGCGCCCTGTGCAGCGTGTGGGCGGAGCAACCGGGGTATGCCATGCTCCAGGTGGAGAACGTGCAGGTCTTTCCTGGGGTGGAGACGGTGCAGAACATGGAACTGATCCCCCTGCCCCAGGGACTGTGCAGTCTTCAGCAGCGGGACGAGCGGGACATCCCGGTCCAGAACCTGTGAGGTGCCGCCGTGCTGAATATCCTTCCATATGTGCCCCGCACCATCACGGTGCATATGGGCCTGCCCGACCAGTGGGCGGAGAACGTCACCGTCTCCTTTCCCGACTATGTGAAAAACGTGGCCTCCAGCGAGATATACCCCACCTGGGAGCCCGCCGCCATCCGGGCCAATATACTGGCCATCATCTCCTTCGCCCTGAATCGAGTATATACGGAATTTTACCCCAGCCGGGGCTATAATTTTCAAATCACCTCTACCACCCAATACGACCAGAAATTTATCCGGGGCCGTAATATCTTTGAGAACATCAGCCAGATGGTGGACGAGATTTTTAACGACTATATCCGCCGCCAGGGCTTTGTGGAGCCCCTGGCCGCCAAGTTCTGCAACGGCACCACCTCCACCTGCGACGGCCTGTCCCAGTGGGGCAGCCAGGAGCTGGCTCAGGAAGGGGCAAATTCCATGGAGATCCTGCGCCACTACTATGGGGACAACATCGAGCTGGTGGTGGACGCCCCCATTCAGGACCTCACCGACTCCTACCCCGGCACGCCCCTGCGCCTGGGCGCCGTGGGGCGGGACGTGGTCATTGTTCAGGCCATGCTCAACCGGATATCCCAGAACTACCCGGCCATCCCTAAGATTTCCCCCGCCACCGGAGTTTTCGGGGAGGACACCCGGTCCGCGGTGACCACCTTCCAGCGCATCTTCAATCTGACGCCCGACGGCATTGTGGGCAAGGCCACCTGGTACAAGCTGGTATACATCCACTCCGGAATCCTTCAGCTGGCCGAGCTGGTGAGCCAGGGACAGACCTTTGTCACCGTCCAGTACCAGTTCCCCGGCCCTCTGGAGGAGGGGGACAGCGGCCCCGAGGTGGGCATCCTCCAGTATATGCTGGCCCTGCTGGCCCAGTTTGACAACTCCCTGTCCCCCATAGCCACGGACGGCGAGTTCGGCCCGGCCACCACCCAGGCGGTGCGCACCTACCAGCAGCTGGTGGGCCTCACCCCCGACGGCTATGTGGATGAGACCACCTGGAATTCCATCTACAGCAACTTCGCCCTGGCGGACTACTTCCTCCGCCGGGACACGGTGCGGGCTCAGTCCTTGGGGGAGGACGCTGTTCCTGTAATGGCGGAGGACTGGCCCGATGGGGGCGCGGAGCGGTGGGGCGACACCCCCCGGATGGGCCAGTATCAGGGCCGCCCACTGGAATTGGGTCAGATGGACGGCCAGAACGGACAGAGAGGAGTGAAGGTATGAGAGACACCGCGGCAGGACGGGAGCTGCTGGAGCGGGAGATGCTGTCCAAACCGGTGAGCAGCCTGCAATATATGCTCCGTCAGCTCTCAAAGACCTATCAGTTTTTGCCGGAGCTGGCGGTGGACGGGGTCTACGGCGAGCGCACCCTGGAGGCGGTGATGCGCTTCCAGCGGGAGGCGGGCCTGCCCGTCACCGGAGTGGTGGACCAGGCCACCTGGAACGCCATCCACAGCTGCTGGCTGAGGCAGCAGTCCTGGGAGAGCTACTCCCGGGCCACCCGGGTGTTCCCCTCGGAGGGCGTTCAGGTCCACGAGGGCAGCAGCAAGGAGTATATGATCGTCCCCCAGACCATGTTCAATGTGCTGGCCAGGCACTTTGAGGGGATCACCCCCTGCGAGGCGGACGGCAGCCACGGCCCCGCCTCGGCGGAAAACGTCCGGTGGCTGCAGCGGGCCGCCGGCCTGCCGGCCACCGGCTGTATGGATAAGGCTGCCTGGGACGCCCTGTCCCACCTGTACGAGATTTTCGTGGTGCAGGACACCGACTGCCAGCCGGAATTTACCGGCGGCTGGGGGTAGAAAACAGCGCCGCCCGCCCCACAGGGGGCGGGCGGCGCTGCGTTTACAGGGATGCGCTGGGCAGGTTGTCCACAAAGGCCCGCAGCTGGGACTGGCTGGTCATCTGGCCCAGCTGGAGCAGGATGGCGTTCCGCTGTTCCGGGGTGCAGCGGTCGTAGAAGGCGGAGGCCTGGGGGTTCTTTTGCAGCAGCTCCCCGAAGGTCACCGCCGCGTTCATGTTCAAATCCATACAATCACCTCAGTGACAGTATGCCCGGTGAGAGGTGAAATGATACAGAAGGCTCAACCATCCTCCTGGGGAAAATCGTAGTCGTCAATATCAAGGAGGACCTTTTCAGCCTCTGCCCGGTTGATGGCGGACAGAGATATTTCACCATCCGCTATACTGCCGGTATAAATGACGTTTAGATCTCGGTCATAACAGCCAAACACTTTTCCGCCTTCATCGCCTTTATATCGCTTCAGTTCAGAATAGACGATACCCTGCTTTTTCAGGACGGCTTTGGATGCCACCCAATCCTCTTTTTTGGGATCAAAATACTCCTCAATCCGCCAGCCTGATTTTTCCAGCTCCCGCTCTGCGGTGTCGTAGTTTGAACCCTCTAACACATTCCAGAGAGCCTCCAAAAGAAAACTGGACAGCGTCTGCTTATCCTCCCGCCACTTGGCGGCGGGGTCCCGCTCGTGATGCCAGTACATGGGCGGGTCGTCCTGCTCCAAGTCCGCTCTGCGGATGCCGAAGGTGGCTTCGCCACCGCCGAAATCGCTGCCTATGATAAGGTAATCGTCCAGTTTGTCCGTCCACGCCTCCCGAGGGAGCTTCACAAAGGGGGCATACCGGTTTTTAAGGTAGGCCGGGGCGCTGTCCATGTGGGCCTTGAGGTCATCAATGTATTCCTGAATTTCGTCGTAATACATCCGGGGAAGAATTTTTCCGGTCCAGAGGTTGGAGGTGGAAAACAGCGGACACTGCCAGGCCAGCTCCATAAATTCGGTGTAGACTGAGGGCAGGGGGATTTGCTTCTCCCGTTTCAGCTCCTCCAGCCACGCCCGGCCCGACGGCTGGGTATAGCCCAGGATTTTGAGGAGCTCGGCGGCGGACAGGTCATATTGTATGTCCATTTACATTCCGTCCTCCCTCTCAATAGGTATGGTCGCAGACCTCGTGAATCTTGGCCTGAATCACCTTTAAATCCTCGAAGGTCTCCGGGCGGCGGCGGGGGTCCCGGAGGATGGCGGCGGGGTGAAACAGGGCGGTCATCCACACGCCGTTTTTCTCAAACCACTGGCCATGTTCCCGGGTGATTTTGAAGTCCTCTTTAATAAGCTTGCAGGCGGCGATACGGCCCAGACAGATAATGATTTTGGGCCGGATAAGGGCCACCTGGCTGCGCAGGTAGTCGATGCAGGCCTCCTGCTCAGTGTTCAGGGGGTCCCGGTTCTGGGGCGGGCGGCACTTGACCATGTTGGCGATGTACACGTTCTTCTCCCGGCTCAGGTCTACCATCTCCAGCATGTCATCCAGCAGCTTGCCTCCCCGGCCCACAAAGGGCTTGCCCTGAAGGTCCTCATTCTCCCCGGGGCCCTCACCGATGCACAGGACCTCGGCGTCTCTGGGACCCATGCCAAATACCACGTTGTGGCGGGTGTCGGCCAGGGCGCACTTCTGGCAGGACAGACAGGCCTGCTCCAGTTCCTCCCAGTTGGTAAACAGCATATCGCTTCCTCCTTGATCCAAAATTCGACAGCGCGTACCCCAAGTATATCACACTTTTTCCGGCGGGCAAAGACTTTTTCACGAGAAAAAAATCGTCGAAAATTTTATTCTGAACTTTTTCTATCACTTTATTCGGGCAGTCCGGCAGAGGAAAATTCCCGGGGGGGCACAAGATATGGGAGGGGATGCCGAAAGCATACCGGATATCTTGCGCGAGAGAGGGAAAATCTCCGGCGGAAAAATGGAATAGAACGTATGTTTTAAGGCGGAAAATGCAAGTTTTTCGATAAAATCGCTGTTTTTGAAACAAAAACGGCAGAAAAAAACTCTTGCTTTTTACGCTGGCAGGCCTTATACTGAAAAAGCCCGGTGGAGCAAAGTGGAGTAAAATCCCTAAATACAGCGCCTGAGTGGGGGAGAGGTGAGGGACCGTGACCGGCACATACGAGCACAGCATCGACGCCAAGGGCCGGCTGTTTATCCCTGCCAAACTCCGGGAGGAGCTGGGCTCCGCCTTCTACCTGGCCATGGGTGTGGACGCCTGTCTGGCGGTCTACCCCCAGGCCACCTGGGACCGCTTCACCGAAAAATTTGCCTCTCTGCCCATGAGCCAGTCAAAGGGGATGCGCCGCCTGTTTGCCAACGCCGCCAAGTGCGAGCCGGACAGCCAGGGCCGCATCGTGATCCCTCAGAAGCTGCGCAAATACGCCGGCCTGGAGAAGGAGACCGTCATCATCGGCGTCCACGACCGGGCGGAAATCTGGTCCGCCGAGGCCTGGAACGCCCAGGAGGAGGAGGAAATGACCCCCGAGATGATGGCCGCCTGCATGGCGGAGCTGGGGTTCTGAATTCTTTTTCTTGAAAGAAAAAGAATCAAAAAGAACTTCCCTGGTTTCCCGCCTCCGGCGGGAAACGGAGAAACGATGGGACAGGTGTCATGAATGAATATACCCACCGCCCGGTGCTGCTGGACCGGTGCATCGAGGCGCTGAACATCCGCCCTGACGGGGTCTATCTGGACGGCACCCTGGGCCGGGCTGGCCACAGCCGGGAGATCGCCAGGCGGCTGACCACCGGCCGCCTCCTCTGCGTGGACCGGGACCAGGCGGCTCTGGACGCCGCTCAGGAGCGGCTGGCCCCCTGGCAGGACAGGGTGACGCTGGTCCACAGCAATTTCGACCAGGTGGACGGGATACTGGACAGGCTGTCCCTGCCCGGCGTGGATGGGATGCTGTTCGACCTGGGGGTGTCCTCCCCCCAGCTGGACGACGGCAGCCGGGGCTTTTCCTACATGGCCGACGCCCCCCTGGACATGCGCATGGACCGGGAGGAGGGGGTCACCGCCGCCGACGTGGTCAACACCTGGTCCCAGGAGGAGCTGCGCCGGATTATCGCCCAGTACGGCGAGGAGCGGTACGCCCCTCAGATTGCCGGGGCCATCGTCCGCCGCCGAGCGGACAAGCCCGTTACCACCACCCTGGAGCTGGTGGAGATCATCAAAAGCGCCATGCCGGGGAAAGCCCTGCGGGAGAAGCAGCACCCCGCCAAGCGCACCTTCCAGGCCATCCGCATCGCCGTCAATGACGAGCTGGCCAGTGTGGAGCGCCTGCTCCAGCGGGCCGTCCCCCGGCTGAACCGGGGCGGGCGGCTGGCGGTAATCACCTTCCACTCCCTGGAGGACCGCATCGTAAAAACCGGCCTGGCGGAGTTTGCCCGGGGGTGCACCTGCCCGCCGGACTTCCCCGTCTGTGTCTGCGGCAAGACCCCGGACATTAAACTGGTGAACAAGAAGCCCATCCTGCCCACTGAGCAGGAGATAGAGGAGAACCCCCGCGCCCGCAGCGCCAAGCTGAGGGTGGCAGAGAAGCTATAAAGGAGCACCGTCATGGCCAAGTACCGCCGCCGTAATACAACTACATACAGCACCTACGGCAGCGTGGCCTACGCCCCGGCCTACGACGGCTCGGCCGTCCGGGCCCCCCGGCGGGAGGAGGAGCTCCAGCGGGCGCCGGCCCCCTACCCCAAGCGGCGGCAGCAGGTCCGGAAGCAGGAGCGGGCCAGAGTCCAGGTCCGTCAGGCGGGGACGGTGGCGCCCTTCGCAGTGGTGGGCTTTCTGGCGGTGGCTGTCTTCGCGGTGATGCTGATTACCAGCTACACCCAGCTCACGGTGGCCAACGACGAAATGGTCTCCCTGCGCCGGGAGCTGTCCAGCCTGCAAAGCGAGAATGCCAAGCTCTCCGCCCAGTACGAGAAGGTCTTCGACCTGGCCACCATCCAGGCGGTGGTGGGGGACACCATGGTCCGCCCCACCAACGAGCAGGTGGTGTACATCGACCTGTCCGCCCCAGACACCGTCACCGTCTACCAGAGCGGCGGCGGGGCCTCCCTGTTCCAGAGCATTGTGGACGGGGTGGGGGATATCTTTGGCAGCATCATAGAATATTTCCGCTGACCCGCACATAAGAGTAAATGCGGGCCGGCGGGGTCAAAGCGCACAGCCTTACCGGTAAATAGAGAATTTCGGGCGCAAGAAAGAGGTTTTCTTGCGCCCTTTTTCAGCAAAGGAGGAGCGTATGCCCATGAGCAGACCCACAAATACAGGCCGGAACCGCCGGGGCGGCCGTCCGTCCGTCCGGAGCCGCTACGAGCAGGGCATCAGCTGGGCGGGCGCCCCCACCAGCGCCACCCGGGGCACCCACTCCAAGCGGTCTATCCTCCACCGCACCCTGGTGCTGATGGCGGTGTGCGGGGTGGTGATGTTTATACCCCTGGGCTGGAAGCTGTGGGACATCGCCATCGTCCACCACGACGAATACCAGAAGCTGGCCAGCGACCAGCAGGCCCTGGACCTGTCCATCTCCGCCCAGCGGGGCAATATCTACGACCGGAACGGCAACGTCATGGCCATGTCGGCCACGGTATACAGCCTGATCCTGTCCCCCAACGACCTGGTAAAGAGCGTCCCCAACAAGGACGCCGACGGCAACGACCTGGACAGCGCCGTCTACCAGGCCAACCTGGCTGCCAAGCAGGAGCAGGTGCTCAACGACCTGATGACCCTCCTGCCCGACCTGGACCGGGAGCGGGTAAACACCCAGATCCACGCCACCAAATACTCCTACCGGGAGATCAAAACCAAGATTGAGGAGGAGGACACCGAGGCCCTGCGGACCTACATCGCGGAGAACAAGACGGGCGCCTACCTCTACCTCCTGCCCAGCACCAAGCGGTACTACCCCTACTCCAGCCTGGCGGCCCAGGCCCTGGGCTTTGTCAACAGCGAGGGGGGGGCCTACGGCATTGAGGCGGTGTATAACGACGTACTGGAGGGCACCCCCGGCCGGGTGCTCACCAACAAGACCGCCGGCGGCACCGAGCGGTACAACACCTATGCCCAGTATGTAGACGCCGTGGACGGCTGCAACCTGACCCTCACCATCGACGCCACCATCCAGTCCTACCTGGAAAAGACGCTGGACGAGGGCATCCGGGACTTCGACGTGCAGGACGGGGCCTTCGGTATCGCCATGGACCCCAAGACCGGGGCCATCCTGGGCATTGCCAGCTCCCCGGACTTCGACCCCAACAGCTATTCCCAAATCACAAATGACCTGCTCAGCAGCCAGGTCAGCGAGGACGCCGCCGCCATTTTCGAGAAGCTGAAGGCGGCCAACACCGAAAACCTCACCGACAGCGAGCTCATGGCCAAGGCGGAGGCCCAGGCCGAGTCCAACGCCCTGAACACCCAGTGGCGCAGCAAGGCCATCGACTCCCGGTATGAGCCGGGCTCCACCTTCAAGGCTCTGGTGCTGGCCGCCGCCCTGGAGGAGGGGCTGGTGAGCGAGAGCGACCACTTCTACTGCTCCGGCTCCGTCCAGCTGGCCGACCACACCATCCACTGCTCCAGGCGGCAGGGCCACCTGGACCAGGACCTGGCCGAGGCGGTGGGCAACTCCTGCAACCCGGCCTTTATGGAGATCGGCAAGCGGCTGGGCAGGGATAAATTCTACGAGTATTTCGAGGCCTTCGGCCTGATGGAGAACACCGGCATCGACCTGCCCGGAGAGGCCAGCCTGAAGGGCGCCATCTGGGCCAAGGAGAAGATGGGCGAGGTGGAGCTGGCCACCGCCTCCTTCGGCCAGCGCTTCGAGGTCACCCCTCTGCAAATGATTTGCGCCTTCTCCGCCGTCATCAACGGGGGCAATCTGGTAAAGCCCTATATCGTCCAGTCGGTGAGCAGCCGGGACGGCACTGTCCTTCAGAACACCGAGCCCGAGGTGGTCCGCCAGGTAATCAGCCAGCAGACCAGCCAGCGGGCCGCCGACATCCTGGAAAAGGTGGTGTCCGATGGCACCGGCGGCAACGCCTACGTGGCGGGCTACCGCATCGGCGGCAAGACGGGCTCCTCCGAGGTCAAGCAGGAGGAGGACCACACCATCGTCTCCTTCATGGGTTATGCCCCCGCCGACGACCCCCAGGTGATCGTCCTCCTGGCCTATGACCGGCCCAAGCCCGCGTCGCCGGGGAGCAACCTGACCGCCAATGACATTTATATCAGCGGCGGCAACATGGCCGCCCCCAAGGCCGGCCCCCTCATCGCGGAAATCCTGGACTACATGGGCATCGAGAAGGTATACAACGCCGACGAGTCGGCCGCCGTGGACGTGTCCATGCCCAAGGTGACGGGCAAGGCCCTGGCCGACGTGAAAAAGGACCTGGAGAAGAAAAACCTGAAATTCCGCACCATCGGCGAGGGGGACACCGTGTCCCGCCAGGTGCCCGCCGCAGGGACCGGCATCCCCGGCGGCTCCACCGTAATCCTCTACCTGGGCGACGCCGCCCCGGAGGAGAGCGCCGCCGTTCCCGACGTCACCGGCATGACCTATGAGAAGGCCAGGAGCGCCCTGGAGAAGGCAGGCTTCTTCATGCGGGCCTCGGGGGTGTCCACCTACTACGGCAACTCCACCACCGCCGAGCGCCAGAGCGTGGCCGGCGGCGACGTGGCCGCCATCGGCACCGTGGTAGACGTCCGCTTCTTCAACGTGGTGGAAGACGGCCACGCGGGATAGGGGAAAAGGCTCCCTCCTTGAGGGAGCTGTCAGCCCGCAGGGCTGACTGAGGGAGTGGTCCTTTGATGAACTCCCTCCGTCACGGCTTCGCCGTGCCACCTCCCTCAGAGAGGGAGGCCAGATAGCGCGACTTATAAAGAATAAAACTCCACCCATGAGGGGTGACACCATGATCTTACGCGAGCTGTTAGTCGGCGTCCCCCTCACGGGGGGGAACCTCGACCTGAACATGGAAATTTCTTCCATATCCTACGACACCCGAACCCTCCAGCCCGGGGCCCTCTTTGTGGCCCTCTCCGGCGACAAGACCGACGGCCACCGGTATATCCAAACCGCCGTTGACAGGGGGGCGGCTGCCGTCCTGTGCCAGCGGCCCCCGGAGGGCCCCGGCCCCTGGCTGGTAACCGAAGACAGCCGTCTGGCCCTGGCCCTGGTCTCGGCCAACTGGTTTGGCCGTCCCGGGGACGGGATGACCCTGGTGGCCGTCACCGGCACCAACGGAAAAACCACCACCACCAGCCTGCTCAAGGAGCTGCTGGAGCGGACAATGGGGGCCAAGGTGGGCCTCATCGGCACCAACCGGAACATGATCGGGGAGGCGGAGCTGCCCGCCCACCGCACCACCCCGGAGAGCTATGAGCTCCAATCCCTCCTGCGGCAGATGGCGGACGAGGGGTGCACCTGTGTGGTGATGGAGGCCTCCTCCCACGCCCTGGCCCAGCGCCGCACGGCGGGCCTCACCTTCGCCGCCGGGGTGTTCACCAACCTGACCCAGGACCACCTGGACTACCACCACACAATGGAGGAGTACCGGGACGCCAAGGGCCTGCTGTTCCGGCAGTGCCGGCAGGCGGTCCTCAACCTGGACGACCCGGCGGGCCGCTGGTATGGGGAGCAGGTGGACTGTCCCGTCTTCACCTACTCGGAGAACAAGGACGGGGCCGACCTGTCCGCCCGAAACATCCGTCTGTTCCCCGGACACGTGGAGTTCGAGGCCCTCACCCTGGGCAAACTGTCCCGGGTCCACCTGCCCATCCCCGGGGGCTTTACCATCTACAACGCCCTGGCCGCCCTGGCCGCCGGGCTGTGCCTGGGGCTGGAGCTGGAGGCCATGACGGCGGTGATGCCCAACCTCCACGGGGTGAAGGGCAGGGTGGAGGTGGTGCCCGTCCCCCGGGCCTACACCGTGCTTATCGACTACGCCCACACCCCCAACGCCCTGGAGAACATCCTCACCACCGCCCGGGACTTCACCGCCGGCCGTCTGATCTGCCTCTTTGGCTGCGGCGGCGACCGGGACAGGACCAAGCGGCCCATCATGGGGGCCATCGCCGGGGAGCTGGCCGACCTGACGGTGGTCACCTCCGACAACCCCCGCACCGAGCCTCCCCTGTCCATCATCGACGACATCTTGGCGGGCATGGAGGGGGCCGCCCTCCACGTGGAGCCCGACCGCCGGGCGGCCATCGCCTGGGCTCTGGACCAGGGCCGGCCGGGGGATGTAATCGTCCTGGCGGGCAAGGGACACGAGACCTATCAGGAGATCGACGGCGTCCAGCGCCACCTGGACGAGCGGGAGGTGGTGGCAGAGTATTTCGCCCATGCCGCCGCGCCCCGACAAAAAACAGGTGGAAAAGTTCCGGCAGATGTGATATAATACACTGCTTTTTGCCTCCCCCGCCAAGGGGGAGCCTTTCAAAAGAGAAAAAACCGGGAGGGTTCAGGTATGATATTCATTCTCAGCTTCATTGTGGCCTTTGGCGTGGCCGCCATTGTGGGCCAGCTTCTCATCCCGCTGCTGCGGCGGCTGAAGGCGGGGCAGTCCATTTTAAAGGACGGCCCGGTGTGGCACATGTCCAAGCAGGGCACCCCCACCATGGGCGGCATCATGTTCATCCTGGCCATCGGCGCGGCCTGCCTGGTGGCGGGCTGGGAGGAGATACAGAGCGGGAACTACAATCACCTGTACGTCTTCCTCTTTGCCCTGGTCTTCGGGGTCATCGGCATGATTGACGACTTCCAGAAGCTGCGCCACCACGCCAACGAGGGCCTCACCGCCGCCCAGAAGTTCCTGCTCCAGCTGGCAGCGGCCATCGCCTTCACGGTGCTCATGCGGGGGGAGGGCTATCTCACCCCTAACCTGTTCGTCCCCTTCTTCAACGTGACCTTCCCCCTGCCCTGGGTGGTGTACATGGTCTTTGCCGCCTTTGTCATGGTGGGTACGGTGAACGCCGTCAACCTCACCGACGGCATCGACGGCCTGGCCACCGGCGTCACCATCCCCGTGGCCCTGTTCTACATGGCGGCCTCGGCCTGGTTCGGCCGCAACGACCTTGCCATCCTCTCCGCCGCCCTGGCGGGCGGACTGGCCGCCTTCCTGATCTATAATTTCCACCCCGCCAAGGTCTTCATGGGGGACACCGGTTCCCTGTTCCTGGGGGGCATGGTGTGCGGCCTGGCCTTCGCCCTGGATATCCCCCTGGTAATTCCCATTATCGGCCTGGTCTACGTGGCCGAGGTGCTGTCTGACATCATCCAGGTGGTCTATTTCAAAAAGACCCACGGCAAGCGGTTTTTCCGCATGGCGCCCCTCCACCACCATTTCGAGATGGGCGGCTGGAGCGAGACCAAGCTGTTCTGCATCTTCTCCGGCATCACCCTGGTCCTGTGCTGCCTGGGCTTTTTGGGAATTATGTACCGGTATCCGATATAAGAAATGCTGCGTCCGTCATGTAGGGCAAGGGCTCTGCCCTTGCCTCTTACAGAGGCGGAAACCTGATTAGGCAAGGGCAGAGCCCTTGCCCTGCATGACGTAAAGATTACCTGAAAGGAGGCAAAACCCTTGGCCCGCAAAGCGAAACGCGATTTAACCATGGAGGAGCAGCTGGCCCGGGGCCCGCTGGACCTGCCCTTTCTCATGCTGGTGCTGTTGCTGCTGGGCATCGGGCTGGTAATGCTCTTTTCCGCCTCCTACTACGCCGCCTACCGGGACCCCACCCCCCCGGTGAGCAACAACCCCTATTTTTACATCATTCGCCAGGCCGCCTTTGCCGGGGCCGGGATTGTGTGCATGTATATCATCTCCCGCATCAACTACCAGCACTTCCGCTGGATGGCCCCTCTGATCCTGGCCGGCTCCATCTTCCTGCTGCTGCTGATTTTCACCCCCCTGGGGGTGGAGATCAACCAGGTGACCCGCTGGCTGTATGTCTTTCTGGTGGGCGGCCCCACCTTCCAGCCCTCGGAGATTGCCAAGGTGGCGGTGGTGCTCTTTTTCGCCGCCCGGCTGTGCAAGCGGGACACGGAGCACAAAAAGCGCTTCACCAAGCGCACCGGCCTGGGCCGGACGCTGAACTTCCTGGAGGGGATCGGCTTTCTGGAGCTGGTGCCCTACGGTGTGGTCCTGCTGGTAGTGTGCGGACTGGTGGTCTTCGAGCCCCACATGTCGGGCACCATCCTGATCGCCGTGGGGGCGGCCTCCGTCCTCTTTGTCTCGGGCATCAGCCTGAGCTGGTTTGTGGGGCTGGGCTCCATCGGGGCGGCCGGTCTGTGGTTCATCATCACCCAGACCAAGTATATGACCCGAAAAATCAATATCTGGAAGGACCCCTGGCTGGACCCCCGAAACGGCGGCTTCCAGCCCATCCAGGCCATGCTTTCCATCGCCTCCGGCGGCCTGCTGGGCCGGGGACTGGGCAACAGCAACCAGAAGTACGGCTTCGTCCCCGAGCCGGAGAACGACATGGTCTTTGCCATCGTAGTGGAGGAGCTGGGCCTGGTGGGAGGCTTTCTCATCCTGCTGCTGTTCGCCCTGCTCATCCTCCGGGGCTACTGGATCGCCCTCCACGCCCGGGACAAATTCGGCATGCTGACGGTGGTGGGTCTGATAACCCTGCTGGCCTTCCAGGTCTTCTTCAACATCGGCGTGGTAACCAACCTGCTGCCCAACACCGGCATCTCCCTGCCCTTTTTCAGCTACGGCGGCACCGCCCTGATGATTCATCTGGCGGAGATGGGCATTATATTAAGTATCTCCCGGCAGATCCCGGCCCCCCGAAAGGATTGAACCCCGCCCATGTAGGGACGCATCACGATGCGTCCGCTTTCCAAGACGGAGCGCACCGGGCGGACGCTTCGTGAAGCGTCCCTACGGGGTCCCCCTACAAAAGAACTGTCAATTCCCGAGTGAGAGGTGTTATTATGAACGTACTGTTTACCTGCGGCGGCACCGCCGGCCATGTAAACCCGGCGGTAGCGCTGGCCCACATTTTCCAGGCGCGGAATCCGGGCTGCCGGGTCCTCTTTGTGGGGGCGGACGGCGGCATGGAGAACAAGCTGGTGCCCAAGGAGGGCTACCGCATCCAGACCGTCACCATCACCAACTTCCACCGCTCCTTCGCCCCGGCGGACATCGCCCACAACCTGGGCACCCTGATGAACATGCAGAAGTCAAAAAAGCAGGCCCGGGCCATTCTGGACGAATTCAAGCCCAACCTGGTGGTGGGCACCGGGGGCTATGCCTCCTTCCCCGTGGTCAACGAGGCGGCCCACCGGGGCATCCCCACCGCCGTCCACGAGTCCAACGCCGTCCCCGGCCTGACCACCAAGGCCCTGTCCAGGGTGGTGGACCGGGTGATGGTGGGCTTTGAGGAGAGCCGGGAGCACTACGACAACCCGGACAAGGTGGTGGTCACCGGCACCCCGGTGCGGGGGGACTTTTTCAAATACACCCGGGAGGAGGCCCGGGCCAAGCTGGGCTTCCCCGACGACCGGCCCCTGCTGCTGTCCTACTGGGGCTCCCTGGGGGCGGAGGTGATGAACCAGAAGATGGTGGACTTCATCGCCAAGGAGTGCTACGAGGGGGCCCCCTGGCGGCACATCCACGGCGCAGGCCGGGACTACCCCTGGATGCAGGAGGAGCTGCTGCGCCGTGGCCTGAAGCTGGGGGACAACGGGGTGGAGGTCCGGGAGTATATCTACGACATGCCCCTGGTGATGGCCGCCGCCGACCTGGTGCTGTGCCGGGCGGGGGCTTCCACAATCTCGGAGCTCACCGCCATTGCCAAGCCGGCGGTGCTGGTGCCCTCCCCCAACGTCACCGCCAACCACCAGGAGAAAAACGCCCGGGTGCTGGCCGACCAGGGGGCGGCCGTCCTCCTCCGGGAGGCCGACTGCGTGGAAAACACCCTCTACGACAAGGCAGCTCTGCTCCTCCAGTCCCGGGACCGCCGGGAGGGCATGGTCACCGCCCTGAGGGCCATGGCCGTCCCCAACGCCGGGGAGAAAATCTACGAGACCCTGCGGGAGATTCTCAGATAGCAGAGGGGAACGCCTGTAGGGCAAGGGCTCTGCCCTTGCCTGAAACAGGTTTGCACCCAAAAGCCCCCCTCCGGCCCTTCGGGCCACCTCCCCCACAAGGGGGGAGGCGGAAACCTGGCTCCCCCCTTGTGGGGGAGCAGTCACGGCGTATGCCGTGACTGAGGGGGGCCCCCAGAAACCAAACGCCCTCATTCCGCATAGGATACTCCAAATCCAAACGATTTGGAGGCAATCCCATGAGCTATTACGAAATTCAGGGCGGACGGCCCCTTGGGGGGACGCTGGCGGTCCACGGGGCCAAGAACAGCGTCCTGCCCATTCTGGCGGCCTGTCTGCTTGTCCCGGGGCAGTGTGTGCTCCATAACTGCCCCGACCTGTCCGACGTTTCCGCCACCCTGGACATCCTGCGCCTGCTGGGCTGCCGGGCCGACCGGGAGGGGGACGCCGTCATCATCGACGCCTCGGCGGTAAACCGCTCCGATATCCCCGAGCATCTCATGCGGGAGATGCGCTCCTCGGTAATCTTCCTGGGGGCGCTGCTGGCCCGGCTGGGGGCGGCGGAGCTGTCCTACCCCGGGGGCTGCGAGCTGGGCCCCCGTCCCATCGACCTGCACCTGGCCGCCCTCCGGGCCCTGGGGGCGGAGATTCTGGAGGAGCAGGGGGCGCTGGCCTGCCGTTGCTGCCGGGGGGGCCTGCGGGGCCGGGAGCTGTGCCTGTCCATCCCCAGCGTGGGGGCCACCGAAAATGCCATGCTGGCCGCCTGCGGCTGTCCCGGGGTGACCACCATCGTAGGCGGAGCCCGAGAGCCGGAGATCATCGACCTGCAAAGCTTCCTTCAGGCGGCCGGCGCACAAATAGAGGGGGCGGGCACCTCCACCATCACCGTCCAGGGGGGATTGCCCCTCCATCCGGTGGAGTACCGGGTGATGGGCGACCGCATCGCCGCCGCTACATACCTGTGCGCAGCCGCGGCGGCCGGGGGAGAGGTGGAGCTCACCGGCGTCGCCCCGGACACCCTCACCGCCGTCCTGGTCTGCCTGGAGGAGGCGGGCTGCACCCTGCACACCGGCCCGGACCAGGTGGTCCTGACCGGCGCCGCGCCGGTGCGGGGCATCTCCCCGGTGCGCACCGCCCCCTATCCTGGCTTCCCCACCGACGCCCAGGCTATCCTCATGGCCGCCCTGGCCGGGGGAGAGGGGGCCACCCTCTTTGTGGAGAATATTTTTGACGCCCGCTACCGCCATGTGGATGAGCTGCGCCGCATGGGGGCGGATATCCAGGTAGCCGGCCGGGCGGCCATGGTGTCGGGGGTGGGCAGGCTCCACGGGGCCGCTGTCCGGTCCACCGACCTGCGGGGCGGAGCCGCCCTGGTGGTGGCCGCCCTGGGGGCGGAGGGGACCACCCGGGTGTCGGAGCTGCGCCACATCCGCCGGGGTTACCAGGCCCTGGATAAAAACCTCCGCGCCCTGGGGGCCGATATCCGGGAGATACCGTAGACGCTTCGGGGCCGTAATATACCGTAAAGACGCTTCACGAAGTGTCCGCCCGTGAATCGGGCGCAATCCGCCCAATTTCGCACCAAGGAGAACACCATGCCAAGATACAGCCACCGCAGCAGAACACGCAGGCGAAACAGGGGCCGGTTTGGGCCGCTGTTCAAGCTGTTGTGTGTGGTGGGGGTCATCCTGGCCCTGACCGTGGGGGCGACGGTTTTCTTCCGGGTGGAGCAGGTAACAGTCAGCGGCAACCAGCGGTACACCCAGGAGGAGATCATCGCCGCCTCGGGCATCCAGCTGGGCGACAACCTGTACAGCCTGAACAAGGTGCGCATCGACCAGAACATCCGCACCACCCTGCCCTACATCGGCGACCTGACCATCAACCGGGCCCTGCCCAGCACCATTCAGATCACCGTCACCGAGTGGGAGGCGGTGGCCCAGGTGGAGGTCCCCGCCCCGGAGCAGGTGGAGGCCCTCCGGCAGTCTATGGCCGAGGCGGCGGGGGACAGCTCCCAGGTCCCCGACGTGCCAGCCGCCCAGGAGCCCTGGCTGATCAGCGTAAAGGGCAAGCTGCTGGAGCCCGCCCCGCCCGACTCCGCCGCCATCCGCGTTACCGGACTGATCCCCTTGTCCCCCCAGGCGGGCAGCATGATGGAGGTGCCCGAGGGGGAGCACACCCGGCTGGCGGCCCTCACCGCCCTGCTGGAGGCTCTGGGGGAGGCGGGGATGCAGTCCCAGGTCTCCGATATCCGCCTGGAGGCCACCCAGTTGATGGTCCGCTACGCCGGCCGCTTCGATGTGAAGATGAAGCTGAACGCCGATTTTTCCTATGATGTGCGGCTGATGCAGGCCATCCGGGAGAAGATGGAGGAGCAGGACGGGGAAGGGGCCTGCGGCTCAATGGACCTGACCCGTTCCCCAGCGGTATACGCTCCCGCCCAGCCCCAGCTTTCCCCATGAAAATATTGGAAACTTTGGTCGTTTTGTGATTTCCTCTTGACCTGAGGGGAAAACTGCGTTACAATGAACCATAATATGGCCAAAACCCGGGACCACCCCACAAAGCTTTCAATGCGGGACCCCGCTATACATAGGAGGAAAAAGAATGGCGTTCGGATTAGATATGGGCCCCGAAAGCGTAGTCAGCATCAAGGTAATCGGGGTAGGCGGCGGCGGCAACAACGTGGTCAACCGCATGGTGCGCACCGGCACCAAGGGTGTGGATTTCATCGCCGTGAATACCGACAAGCAGGCGCTGGAGGCCTCCAGCGCCACCAATAAAATCCAGATTGGCGAGAAGCTTACCAACGGCAAGGGCGCCGGGGCCGACCCGGAGGTGGGCCGCAAGGCCGCCGAGGAGAACCGCAAGCAGATATCCGAGATTCTGGAGGGCACCGACATGGTGTTCATCACCGCCGGCATGGGCGGCGGCACCGGCACCGGCGCGGCCCCCATCGTGGCCGACATCGCCAAGGAAATGGGCATCCTCACCATCGGCGTAGTCACCAAGCCCTTTAAGTTCGAGGGCATGCGCCGGATGCGCCAGGCCGAGGCGGGCATTGCCGAGTTGCGGGAAAAGGTAGACTCCCTGGTGATTATCCCCAACGAGCGCCTGAAGCTGGCCAGCGACCAGAAGATCACCATGGTCAACGCCTTCGAGATCGCTGACGACGTACTTCAGCAGGCGGTCCAGTCCATCTCCGACCTGATTAAAAACACCGGCTTCATCAACCTGGACTTCGCCGACGTGTCCGCCGTCATGAAGGACGCCGGCCGGGCCCACATGGGCGTGGGCCGGGCCGCGGGCAAGAACAAGGCGGAGGACGCGGCCAAGATGGCCATTTCCAGCCCCCTGCTGGAGACATCCATCAACGGCGCCCGGGGCGTGCTGATCAACGTCACCGGCTCCATGGACATCGGCCTGGAGGAGGTGGAGACCGCCGCCAACCTGGTGCAGGAGGCCGCCCACCCCGAGGCCAACATCATCTTCGGCGCCGCCTTCGACGAGACTCTGGAGGACGAGATCCGGGTCACGGTAATTGCCACCGGCTTCGAGGAAAACCAGTCCATCCCCTTCCCCCACCAGGTGGAGGAGAAGGCCGCCCCCGCCGCCCCTGTGGTGGAGGAGCCCGCCCCCGTGGCGGAGACCACCCCGGAGCCCGTCGCGCCCCCGGTAGTCCCCACGCCCGAGCCCCCCAAGCCCGCGGTCAACGACGACGACTGGGACATTCTGGAGCGCATTTTCAGCAAAAAGCGATAAGAAAAGGCCGCCCGACGGGCGGCCTTTTTCCAGCGCATCAAAAAACTTCCCCACTGTGGGGGACGGAGGGGAGTGCAGATGGGGACGCATGTAGGGCAAGGGTTCTACCCTTGCCTTTTCTGCCACGTTCAGGAACGCGCCCAAAAGCCTTCCCCCTGGAAGGGGGAAGGTGGCACGGCCGAAGGCCGTGACGGATGAGGGTGCAGCGAGGTTATCGCCGCTTACCGTAAGAACAGCGCCAAAACCGAGGTAATAATCCCACACACGCAGATGGCAATGGAGCTCATGGCCCCCTGAACGGAGCCGATCTCCATAGCCCGGGTGGTGCCCAGAGCGTGGCTGCACGCCCCGATGGCCAGCCCCTCGGCCACTGGCTCGGTGATGCGGAACACCCGGGCGAACAGGGGCGCGAACACCGCCCCGGTGATGCCGGCCACCATCACGGCGGCGGCGGCGATGCCGGCCACGCCCCCGTGGCTCTCAGCGATGCCCATGGCGATGGCGGTGGTAACGCTCTTGGGCAGGAGGGAGGCGGTAAGGGCCTCCTCCACCCGAAACACCCTGCACAGGGCCAGAATGCTGCCCACGCTGGTGAGACTGCCCACCATACACCCGGCCAGCACAGGGAGGAAGTTCTCCCTCAAAATGGCCCGCTGGTTGTAGATGTTCAGGGCCAGCACGGCGGTAACGGGCCCCAGCATCAGCTTGATAAAGTCGCCCCCGGCGGAGTAGGCCGCGTAGGGGATGCGGAGCAGGGCCAGCACGGCGATAATCAGGGCCACCGCGATCAGCAGGGGGTTGCACAGCAGCAGCCCCGTCTTTTTTTGCAGCCAGCAGCCGGCGCACCAGGCGGCGGCAGTGAGGGTCAGCCCGAAGAAGGGGGAGGTGAGGATCACATCAGCCACGGGATCGCCCCTCCTTTCTCCGGGCGCGCCGGATCATCCACTGGACGGCCCAGGCGGTGGCCAGGTAGACCAGCGGGGTGGTGAGGAAGCTGATAAGCAGGAAGGGGGCCAGCTGCCGCAGGATGGCCGGCGCGTGCTCCATCACCCCCACGCAGGAGGGGAGGAAGAAGAAGGCCATATTTGCCACCAGAAAGGCGCTGAAGCGCTGAATGTGCTCCGGTTTGAGGATTTTGGCAAAGAGCAGCAGGGCCAGCAGCACCAGCGCGATGACGCTGGCGGGGAAGGCCGCCGGAATCAGGGCGGAAATGACCTCCGAGACCAGGCAGACGCCGCAGATAATGGCGATTTCCGCCATGATGTTCAAATGGAATCACCTCTCTCGCTTTTCCGACCGCCCCACCAGGTAGTCCAGGGACACGTCGTAAAAATCCGCGATCTGGACCAGGACGGAGGCGGTGGGCTCACGTCTTCCATTTTCATACCGGCGGTAAGTGGTAAAGCCGATACCGATTTCGTCGGCGAATTTCTCCTGGGAAAGATGGTATTCTTTCCGCAATGCCTGGAGGCGCTCAGATAACTTTAGCATATTTGTATTTTCCCCTTGACAAGTCCCGTACGGAACATATATAATACAGGAAACATGTCCCGTTCGGGACGAAATTTGGAGGTGCCACAATGGATGACCTGACCCAATATCTGTATGAGTTTCTGATGGAGCGGTGTATGAAGGACCTGCGGGAAGATGCGGAATACAACGCGTGTATTTCCGCCGTGCTGCAACAGGAGGAGCAGGTAAGAGCCGGTTTAAACCCGGAGCAGCAGAGCCAGCTGGACTGCTTCATTGACCAGATTCTGGAGCAGGAGTACCTGGAAAGGGAACACCAGTTCCGTGCGGCGCTGGGTCTGGTCCGGGAACTGAGCGCCCTGGTGCGGGCGTAAAAGCCTTCCCCCTTCCAGGGGGAAGGTGGCGCGGCGAAGCCGTGACGGATGAGGGTGATTACGGAGATGCTCACTTCCCCAAGGACTCCCCCTCATCCGCCCCAGTGTGCGCACTGGGGCGCCCACTCCAGTTCCAGCTTGTCCAGCGCCTCCAGGGCCCGCTGGGAGATGGCGGCGTTTTTATTCCGCTTCCCCTTCACCCGGTAGCCCAGCTGAGGAATCAGGCCAAAATTCACATTCATCGGCTGAAAATTCACCACGCTTTGGTCGCTGACATAGAGGGCCATCGCCCCCATGGCGGTCTCTCTGGGGAAGTCGATAGGCGCCTTCCCCTCCAGCCGCCGGGCCAGCTCCAGCGCGGCCAGGCACCCGGACGCGGTGGACTCCACATAGCCCTCCACCCCGGTAATCTGCCCGGCGAACATCAGCCGTTCATTCCCCCTTACCCGATAATACCGGTCCAGCAGCCGGGGGGAGTCCAAAAAGGTATTCCGGTGCATCACGCCGTAGCGCACATATTCCGCATTTTTCAGGGCGGGAATCATAGAAAACACCCGCTTCTGCTCAGGAAACTTCAAATGGGTCTGAAATCCCACCATGTTGTAGATGGACCCCTGGGCGTTGTCCTTGCGCAGCTGAACCACCGCGAAGGGCTCCTTTCCCGTCCTGGGGTCCTTCAGCCCCACCGGCTTCAGCGGCCCATAGCACAGGGTGTCCCGTCCCCGCCGGGCCATCACCTCCACCGGCATGCAGCCCTCAAACACCCCCGCGTCCTCAAACCCGTGTACCTCCGCCTCCTGGGCCTGGGTCAGCTCGGTCCAGAATGCGTCGTACTCCTCCCGGGAGAGGGGACAGTTGATGTAGTCCGGCGTCCCCCGGTCATACCGGGAGGCGAACCATGCGCTGTCCATGTCGATGCTCTCAAAGGTGACCAGCGGTGCGGCGGCGTCAAAGAAGTTGAGGTATTTGGAGCCGGGAAACAACCCTGCAATCTCCGCCGACAGGGCCTCGCTGGTCAGCGGCCCGGTGGCGATAATCACGTTCCCCTCCGCCGGAATTTCGGTAACCTCCCCCTCCGCCACGGTGATGCCGGGGTGGTTTTTTATTTTCTCCGTGATAGCGGCGGCAAAGGCGTGGCGGTCCACCGCCAGGGCCCCGCCGGCCTCCACCCGGTGCTCGTCGGCGCAGGCCATAATAAGGGACCCGCACCGCCGTAGCTCCTCCTTGAGCAGCCCCACCGCATTCTCCAGCTGGTCGGACCGCAAAGAGTTGGAGCACACCAGCTCCCCAAAGTGGGGCGTGTGGTGGGCAGGGGACATTTTCCCCGGCTTCATCTCCCGCAGCTCCACGGGAACCCCCCGCTGTGCCAGCTGCCAGGCCGCCTCGCTCCCCGCCAGCCCCGCACCGATGACGATTACTTTTTCCATAGCGCCTCCTTCGTCCCCCCCGCAGGGGCAAGGCCCCTTTTGAAAGGGGCTGTCAGCCGCAGGCTGACTGAGGATTGCGTTCGCGAAGCGAACATACGAAGTAAACAAGGGTTTGCAAACCTGGGTTTATTTCATACATTTTGGCTTTGCCAAAATACAATCCTCCGCCCCAGTTTGCGAACTGGGGCACCTCCTTTCACTGGATAGCCGTTAGCGGCTTTGCCGCTTACGGATATCGCGTCCCCCTTGCGGGGAAAAGGAGGCTTTTTACGCGTCCTCTTTCGCCGCAGCTTTCTTAGCCGTGGTCTTCTTAGCGGCAGTCTTTTTAGCGGCCGTCTTCTTCGTAGTAGTCTTCTTCTCCGCCGCCGTCTTTTTCGCGGTAGTCTTTTTCGTGGCAGCCTTCTTCGTAGTGGCCTTCTTCGCCGCCGCGCCCTTTTTCGGTTTCTCCTCCCCCTCAGCAGCGGGAGCCTCTCCCTCGGCGGCGGGCTTTTTCCAGCCGCCCCGTTTCTCCTCGGGGGTAAAGTTGGCGCACGTCTCATTGATGCAGAAGGGCTTCTTGGCCCCCCGCCCCGCCTTTTTAAACATCGTCTGGCCGCAGACAGGGCAGTTGTCCTTCACCGGCACGTCCCAGGTCATAAACTCGCACTGGTTGGTCTCCTCCCGGCCGGTGCGCCGCTCGCAGCAGTAGAAGGTATACTGCTTCCCCGTCTTCTTGGACTTCCCGGTGCGCTTCAGCAGCCGTCCCCCGCACATGGGGCACTTCCCGGGCATCTCCACCACCAGGGGCATGGTAAAATCACACTCCGGCCAGCCGGGGCAGGCCAAAAACCGGCCGAACCGGCCCGACTTAATCACCAGATTCCGCCCGCACTGGGGGCAGATCTCCTCCGACACCTCGTCAGGCACCTTAATCCGCTCCCCGTCCAGGTCGGCCTCCGCCTTTTTCAGTTCCGCGTCGAAGTCCTTATAGAAGTCGGCCAGGAGGGCCTTCCAGTTGGCCGCCCCCTCCTCCACCTTGTCCAGCCGCTGTTCCATCTGGGCGGTAAAGTCGTAGTCCACAATGTCGTGAAACTTGTCCTTCATCAGCCCGGTGACCACCTCCCCCAGGGGAGTGGGCCGCAGGGCCTTGCCCCCCTCCTTCACCACATACTCCCGGTTGAGAATGGTGGAGATGGTAGGGGCGTAGGTAGAAGGCCGGCCGATGCCCTGCTCCTCCAGGGCCCGGATGAGGCTGGCCTCGGAGTACCGGGCGGGGGGCTGGGTAAAGTGCTGGTCTCTGGTGAGCTTCTTGTGGGTGAGGGCCTCCCCCTCCTTCAAATCGGGCAGGGGGGAGGATTTTTTCTCCTCGTCGTCGGTGTCCTTCCCCTCCTCATACACGGCGGTAAAGCCGGAGAATTTTAGAGAGGAGTGGCTGGCCCGGAAGATATAGCCGGAGTTGACGGCGTCGATGGACAGGCTGTCATAGACGGCGTTGGCCATCTGGCACGCCACAAACCGGGACCAGATCAGCCGGTACAGCTTAAACTGCTCGGTGGTCAGGTCCTTTTTGATATCCTCAGGCACAAGGGTGACGTCGGAGGGCCGGATGGCCTCGTGGGCGTCCTGGGCGTTGCCCTTGGTCTTGAACGCCCGGGGCTGAGCGGGGCAGTAGCTCCCGCCGTAACGCTGGCTGATAAAGCCCCGTGCGGCGGCCACCGCCTCGTCAGACAGCCGCAGGGAGTCGGTACGCATGTAGGTGATAAGACCCACCGTCCCCTGGCCGTCGATGTCCACCCCTTCATAGAGCTGTTGGGCCACGGCCATGGTCCGGGCGGGGGACATATTCAGCTTGCGGCTGGCCTCCTGCTGGAGGGTAGAGGTGGTAAAGGGGGGGGCGGGCTGGCGGTTTTTCTCCTGCCGCTTCACCTTGGCCACCGACCAGCTCCCCTGAGCCACCGCGTCCATCACCGCCTGGGCCTCCGCCTGGCTGTGCAGCTCCATCTTCTTGTCTTTTCCATGGAACTGGGCCTTGAAGGCCCCGGTGTTGGGGGCCACCCGCTCCAGGTCGGCCTCAATGGACCAGTACTCCTGGGGGACAAAAGCGCGAATCTCCAGCTCCCGCTCCACCACCAGCCGGGTAGCCACCGACTGCACCCGTCCGGCGGACAGCCCCCGGCGGATCTTCTTCCACAGCAGGGGGGAGAGCTGATAACCCACAATCCGGTCCAGGATGCGCCGGGCCTGCTGGGCGTCCACCAGGTTCTGGTCGATGGCCCGGGGGGCGGCGATGGACTGGTTGACCACATTCTTGGTGATCTCGTTAAAGGTGACCCGGTAGGTCTTGTCGTCGGGAATGGCCAGCAGCTCCTTCAGGTGCCAGGAGATGGCCTCCCCCTCCCGGTCCGGGTCGGTGGCCAGATAGACTTTTCCCGACCGCTTGGCCGCCTTTTTCAGGTCGCTGATCACGTCCTCCTTGCCCTTGATGGGCTGGTAGTCGGGGACGAATCCGCCCTCGATGTCCACACTCAGCTTGCTCTTGGGCAGGTCCCGGACGTGCCCCATAGAGGCCTTCACCTCATACCCCGGCCCCAGGTACTTCCCGATGGTCTTGGCCTTGGACGGGGACTCTACGATAACTAAGTCAGTTTTATTTGCCACTTTGGATATCCCTCCAGAGATTGATAACATTACGGTCGTGACAGGGAGTGTCCTGCCGCGCATTTTATCGCGATCACGTGAATTGGCACACTCTGTAGGGGCGCAGAGTGCGCCCGCGGGCGGACAATGTCCGCCCCTACATAAAAAGCTGCGAATGGGACACGCCGTCGTGATGCGTCCCTACCCCTCCAGCTCCACCAGCGCGTAGAACCGCCGCCCGGGCCGCTCCTCCACGATCCCCTGCACCTGGAGCATGGTGAGGGCGGACAGCACCCGCTTGGCGGGAATCTGGGTCCGCTCCACAATCTCGTCGGCGGTGAGGGCGGACTTGGCCGCGGCGGCCAGAATGGCCAACTCGTCGTCGGTAAACCGGTCCTTCTGCTGTCCCCTTGGAACCAGCTCCCGCTTGGGGCGCTCGGGCTCCCGGGCCTTTTGGGCGGGGGCCTGACGGGGCTTGTCCCCGGACAGCCGGGCGCTCACCACCGACGGGGGCAGGGGGGCCAGATGGGCCAGCCTGGCGGGGAAACGGTCGGCATAGTCTGTTAAAATATCCCCGGCGTTTTCTACCAGCTTGGCCTTAGCGTCGCGGATGAGGTGGTTGGTCCCCCGGGCCCGCTTCTCGTCCAGGCCGACCGGGACAGCATATATCTCCCGGCCCTGCTCCAGGGCGTGGTTGACGGTGAGCATGGTGCCCCCCTGGGGCTCGCACTCCATGGCCAGCACCCCCAGGCACAGGCCGCTGAGAATCCGGTTGCGCAGGGGGAAGTGGTCCCCCTTGTGGGGCGTTCCCGGCGGGTACTCAGAGATGAGAGCCCCCGCAGCGGCCACGTCCTGATACAGAAACCGGTTCTCATAGGGGAACACCACATTCACCCCGCCGGCCAGCACGGAGACCGCCGGCTTTCCCGCCTTGAGAGCTCCGCGGATGGCGTGACAGTCCACTCCCTCGGCAATGCCGGACACCACCAGCGCACCGCTGGAGGCCAGCTCCATACCAAACCGCTCCGCCCACTCCCGGCCCCTCAGGGAACACTTACGCATCCCCACCACGGCGATGGCCGGCTCCTCATCGAAGCGAAAGACCTTTCCTTTGATATACAGCACCGCCGGGGGAACGGAAATTTGACGCAGACGCTGAGGGTAGTCCGCATCCTGAAAGGTCATAATCCGCAGGCCCATCTGGTCACAGTCTCCCAGGATTTTATTGGGCTCGTCCATGCTCTTGTCCAGCAGGGACTGCCGGGCGAAGGGGGACAGGGGCAGGGCGTCGAAGTCCTCTTTCTCGCCGTAAAAGGCCCGCTCCGGCGTGATAAAATGGTCCAGTACCGCCAGTGCTCCCGCCGGCCCCAGTCCCTTCCTGGTGGTCAGCCACAGCCAGTATTCCAGCTCCGCCATCCAACGTACCCCCATTTCTCTGCGCCCGTGTCATCCATTCGGAGGGTCCCTCTGAATGGACAAGACAAGCGCCTGTTTTGCATGAAGTGTCCCATTCGCAGATTTTATGTAGGGGCGGACATTGTCCGCCCGCGGGCGCACTCTGTGCGCCCCTACAGGGATGCGAAAAATCAATCAGCATAAAATGCGCGGCAGGACATTCCCTTTTGCAGATTGTTCTTTACAAATTTCCCGTTACGGGGTATGGTTATTCTGATAGGAAGTGATTTTATGAAAAACCCGCCTCACCGCGCCTGGCTGGTCTGCCTGGGCGGCGCGCTGGCCATGTTCGCGGTCATGGGCCTGGGCGTCAACGTCTTTTCCATCTATCAGCCGGAAATTATCCGCCTCAACGGCTTTACCGACGCCCAGGGTTCCTGGATCACCACCACCCGCAGCCTGTTCATCCTGGCCACCCTGCTGTGTGTCAACCAGCTGTGCGCCCGCTTCGGCCTGCGGCGGGTTATGAGCGCCGGGGTGCTGCTGGTGGGCCTCTCCTGCCTCTGCTTCGCCTTTGCCGACCGCTTTCTCCTCTACTGCGCCGCCGCCGCCCTCACCGGGGTGGGCTACTGCCTGGCGGGGATGGTCCCCATCTCCCTGGCGGTGGGGCGCTGGTTTCAGGACCGGCAGGGCCTGGCCCTGGGCCTGGCCTCGGCGGGCAGCGGAGTATCCACCGTCTTCGCCCCGGTGCTCCTCACCGGCGTGGTGAAGGGGCAGGGCATAACCGCCGCCTTCCTGTGGGAGGGGGCCGTCATGTTTCTGTGCGCCCTTCTGGTGTGGCTGCTGGTGCAGGACGCCCCCGGCGCCGCGGGCCCCTACCGCCGCCCCGGCTCCGTCCCCGGGCCGGACACGCGGCGCAGGGGAGCGGGGCTGTCCAGGTCACAGTGGACCCTGCTTCTGCTGGCCGCCCTCTTTGTGGGGGCCACCGGCGGACCCGGCTTCTCCCACCTCACCATGCTCTATACATCCTCCGGCTACAGCAGCCTCTTTGTGGCCGGCCTGCTGTCCTACTTAGGGGCCATGATCAGCCTGGGAAAGATCGTCTGCGGCCAGGTCTACGACCGCCTGGGGGGCCTGGGAGGCAACCGCTTTGCCTTTGGCACGCTGCTGCTGGCCCTGGCCCTGTGCACCCTGGCCCCGGTGGGGGGCGTGCTCCTTCCCGTCCTGGCCATCACGGCCTTCGGACTGGGGCTGTCCATCACCGCCGTCTCCCCGGCCCGCTGGGCGGGGGACCTGTGCGCCGACTACGAGAGCGGCGTACGCAGCATCACCCTGGCCTTCACCGCCGGGATGCTGGTCTTCGGCCCTCTGCCCGGCCTGCTGGCCGACTGGCTGGGGGGCTATGTCCCGGCCTACGCCGCCTTTTTCGCCCTGCTGCTGGCCGCTTACCTGATCGTCCAGGGCCTGTACCGGAAGCGGACCTAGCGCCCCATCTCCCAGAGAATCACCGCCGCCGCCACCGCCGCGTTCAGCGATTCGCACCGCTCCCGCATGGGAATCTTCACTGTCTTTTCGCTCAGCCGGAGCAGCTCCGGCGAAACGCCCCGCCCCTCGCTTCCGATGACCACGGCGCAGCGGCTCAGCCGGGCCTCCCCAACTGTGACGCTGTCCTCCCCCAGAGCGGCGGCATACAGGGGCAGGCCGGACCGTTCCAGCAGCCCCGGCAGGGCCTGCACCTCCGCCTCATACACCGGCAGACGGAAGCAGGCCCCCATAGTGGCCCGCACCGTCTTGGGGGAAAAGGGGTCGGCGCAGTGGTTGACCAGAATCAGGCCGTCCGCCCCCAGGGCGTCGGCGGTGCGCCAGATGGTCCCCACATTGCCCGGGTCCTGAAGGCCGTCCAGCACCAGCCAGCGCCCGCCCTCCAGCCGCTCCGGCGGGGAGAGGCCGGGCATTTCGGCCAGAAACAGCACCCCCTGGGGGGACCTGGTGTCGCACAGGCTGTCCAGCAGGTCCGCCGGCGCCTCCGCCCGCCGCAGCCCGTCCAGCCCGGGCAGGTCCACCCCCCGGGCGGTGACAACCGCCTCAATGGCAGTCCCAGCCTTCAGCGCCTCGGCCAGCAGCTTGGGACCCTCGCCAAAATAAAGCCCACAGCTCCGGCGGTACGCCCGGTCCGATGTCAGCTTGCGGATGTGCTTAATCAGCTGGTTGTTCCGGCTGGTGATGACTTCCAAGGCGGATACCCTCCTTTTGGACACGATTCTTATATAATAAAGGTATCCCCCACGGTTGTCAAGGAAAGTTTTTTGTCGAATACGCTTGTCTCATGAATTCAGAACCCCTTCCGAATGTAGGGCAAGGGCTCTGCCCTTGCCTCAGCTTGTCGAAAAACGCTCTACCGTCCTCTAAGGCTCCCTCTTTGAGGGAGCTGTCACCGCCGAAGGCGGTGACTGAGGGAGTAAAACAACGAATGAATATCACTTTTTTGCTTTTAAACTCCCCCCGTCACGGCTCCGCCGTGCCACCCCCCTCTTAGAGGGGGGCTTTTTTGACAGACTGGGGCAAGGGCTCCCCCCTTTTTCAGATAGGGAGCTCCCCCTCGAACACCGTCCGGGCGGGCCCGGTCATAAAAAGGCTCTCCCCCCGCCGCTCCAGGGTAAGGACGCCCCCGGGCAGAGCGGCCTCCACCCTTGTGCCGCAGCGGTTTTCCTCCAACGCGGCGGCAAAGCAGGCGCAGGCCCCGGTGCCGCAGGCCAGGGTAATTCCGCTGCCCCGCTCCCACACCCGAATCGCCAGCCGCTCCCGGTCCAGACAGGCGGCAAACTCAATATTCCGCCGCCCGCCCAACGCGGGGTGGCGCTCCAGAGCGGGCCCCACCCGCTCCAGCTCCACCCCGTCGGGGTCCTCACAGAAGATCACCCCATGGGGGTTGCCCACCTCCACGGGAACCACGGTAAACGTCTCACCCGCCGCCTCCAGCGTGACGGCGCTGCCCACCCGGGCCGTCCCCATGTCCACCGTCACCGCCTCCACCGCCCCATCCATAACATGGAGCTCCAGCCGCCGGGGCCCGGCCCCGGTGTCGATGGTGAGGCAGGTTTTCCGGGTAAGCCCCTTGTCGTAGACGTACTTGCCCACGCATCGGATACCGTTGCCGCACATAGTCCCCCGGCTGCCGTCGGCGTTGTACATGTCCATAGAGAAGTCGCCCCCCTGACCCGGGCGGATGCAGATAATCCCGTCGGCTCCCACGCCGAAGTGCCGGTCAGACAGGCAGACAGCCAGCCCGGGCAGGTCCCACGGGACCCGTTCCAGACAGTTGAGGTAGATGTAGTCGTTGCCCAGCCCTTCCATTTTGGTAAAGCGCATAGGTAATTCCCCCTTTCGGAGCCAGCCTATGCGCCGATTCCGCAAGAAAGACCGAAGACCGCAGGGCAAAGGAATGGGTTATCCGGAATCCCCCGCCCCCACAAGGCCCGGCGCTTACCTCTGCCACGACCGCCCGTAGGGCAAGGGTTCTACCCTTGCCTATCCCCGTAAGGGGATAAAACGGGATGGGAACAAGGCAAGGGGATAAAACGGGATAGGAGAGGCAAGGGCAGAGCCCTTGCCCTACACGCGTCCCCACCGCAAAACCCCCGTCCCCCGCAGGGCAAGCCTTCCACCCTCCGGGGGGAAGGTGCCCCAGTGCGCACACTGGGGCGGATGAGGGGGCGGTCAGGGCTGCTGTTGTTTGGAAAGAGGCAGCAATAGGCAGAACCCCCAAAAAAAACACAACAGGGGCGGCCCAAAGGCCGCCCCTGACATAAAAGCTCAATAAATCACCAGATACTTCTCCAGCTCCCAGCTGGACACCCGGGTCTGATACTCGTCCCACTCCCGCATCTTGCCCTTGATGTAGTGCTCAGCCACATGCTGGCCCAGCACATCCAGGATAAGGGCGTCCTTCTCCAGCTCCTCCAGGGCGTCCTTCAGGGTATCGGGCAGGGTATGGATGCCGTGGGCCTCCCGGGTGGCGCTGTCCATGGCGTAGATATCGCCGGTAATCTCCGGGGGCGGAGTAAGACCCCGGGCGATGCCGTCCAGGCCGGCGGCCAGGCAGACGGCCACGGCCAGATAGGGGTTGCAGGCGGGGTCGGGGGAGCGCAGCTCCACCCGGGTGGCCTGACCCCGGGCGGCGGGGATGCGGATGAGGGCCGACCGGTTAGAGGCCGACCAGGCCCGGTAGCGGGGGGCCTCATGGCCCGCGCCCAGCCGCTTGTAGGAGTTGACCAGGGGGTTGGTCACCGCTGTAAAGCCCTGCACATGGTCCAGCAGGCCGGCGATGAAGGAGTAGGCCGTCTTAGACAGCCCCCGCTTCCCGCTGGGGTCGTGGAAGACGTTCTTCCCGTCTTTGAACAGGGACATGTTGAGATGCATCCCGTTGCCTGCGATGTCGTAGATGGGCTTTGGCATGAAGGTGGCGTGGAGGTGGTTCTTCTGGGCGATGCTCTTGGCCACCAGCTTAAAGGTCATAATCTTGTCGGCGCCCTCCAGGGCGTCGTTATACTTAAAATCGATCTCGTGCTGGGCCACGGCGCACTCGTGATGGCTGGCCTCAATCTCAAAGCCCATCTTCTCCAGATTCAGGCAGATCTCCTGCCGGGTGGACTCGCCGTGGTCCAGGGGGCCCAGGTCGAAGTAGGCGGCCTCGTCCTTGGTCCGGGTGGTGGCCCGGCCGTCCTCGTCGGTCTCAAAGAGGAAGAACTCCAGCTCGGGCCCGATGTTGAACACGTCAAACCCCATGCTCTCCGCCCGGCGGAGCACCCGGCGCAGCACCCCCCGGGGGTCGCCCACGAAGGGGGTGCCGTCGGTGTTGTACACGTCGCAGAACATCCGGGCCACCTTCCCCCCGGCCACCTTCTCGGGGACGATCACAAAGCTGTTCAGGTCGGGGTAGAGGCACTGGTCCGACTCGTGGATGCGGGTAAAGCCCTCGATGGAGGAGCCGTCGAACATAATCTGGTTGTTCACCGCCTTCTCCACCTGGGAGGCGGTGATGGCCACATTTTTCATCTGGCCGAAAATATCAGTGAACTGCATCCGGATAAACTCAATATCATTCTCCCGGACGATGCGGACAATGTCTTCCTTGGAGTAGCCCATAAGCAAAAACCCTCTCTTTTCTGATTTCGGGTAATAGTATCGCACTCCGGCACCGGTATTGTCAAGGAATTTTATTGACAAATCGGCATAAATTCGATAGACTGTCTCTTGCCTTATATACAGAAAAGGAGCTGACCGCACCTATGAAAAAGCCTTTTGTCTCCCTGGAGCAGCTCCAGGAGATCGTGAAGGACTACCCCACCCCCTTCCACCTCTACGACGAGCACGGCATCCGGGCCAACGCCCGTGCCCTGAACCAGGCCTTTTCGTGGAACCCGGGGTTTAAAGAGTATTTCGCCGTAAAGGCCACCCCCAACCCCCAGATTTTAAAGCTTCTCCACGAGGAGGGCTGCGGGGTGGACTGTTCCTCCCTCACCGAGCTGATAATGTCCCACCGCTGCGGGTTTAAAGGCGGAGAAATCATGTTCTCCTCCAACGACACCCCCGCCGAGGAGTTCGTCCTGGCCGACCGGCTGGGGGCCACCATCAACCTGGACGACATCACCCACATCGACTTTTTGCAGAAGACCATCGGCCATATCCCCAAAAAGATATCCTGCCGCTTCAACCCCGGCGGCACCTTCACCCTGGGGGAGAGCAAGGAGGGCTTCCAGGTGATGGACAACCCGGGGGACGCCAAATACGGCCTCACCCGGCCCCAGATGACCGAGGCGTTCAAGCGGCTGAAGGAGCTGGGGGCGGAGGAGTTCGGCATCCACGCCTTCCTGGCCTCCAACACCCTGTCCAACGACTACTACCCCGCCCTGGCCGCCATCCTGTTCCAGACCGCCGTGGAGCTGAAAAACGAGACGGGGGCGCATATCACCTTCATCAACCTGTCCGGCGGGGTAGGGGTGCCCTACCGCCCCGACCAGCCCGCCAACGACATTGCGGTTATTGGCGAGGGCGTGCGCAGGGCCTATGAGGAGATTCTCGTCCCCGCCGGCATGGGCGACGTCTCCCTGTGCACCGAGCTGGGCCGCTTCATGCTGGCCCCCTACGGCCATCTGGTGACGACGGTGCTCCACCAGAAGCACACCCACAAGGAGTACATCGGCGTAGACGCCTGCGCCGCCAACCTGATGCGCCCCGCCATCTACGGGGCCTACCACCACATCACCGTCATGGGCAGGGAGGGGGCTCCCTGCGACCACATGTACGACGTCACCGGCTCCCTGTGCGAAAACTCTGACAAATTCGCCATAGACCGCATGCTGCCAGAGATTCAGGTTGGCGACCTGCTGGTGATTCACGACACCGGAGCCCACGGCCACGCCATGGGCTACCAGTACAACGGCCGCCTGCGCTCCGCCGAGGTCCTCCTGTGCGAGGACGGCTCCACCCGCCTGATTCGCCGCGCCGAGACCCCTGAGGACTATTTCGCCACCGCAATCTGGGACTGATCTCCGGTCCACCGGTTCAGCCGCAGCCCCAGCCGGAGCCCGTGGGCGAAGGAAATGAGGTTAGCGGTCTCAATCAGCTTGAAGACCGGCCTGGGAAGGTCGCCGCCGGGAAAGAGAGACAGGCACTGCTCCATCAGCTCGTTGTATTCGGGGGAGTCCTCAAAGACCAGACGGCCCCTGTCCTGTTCGTCGAAGAAGAAATCTTTCAGTTGGTTGTCCATAATGCAGCACCACCATATATTTGAGATAGCGTAATTATATCGCTAAATGCGTAATATGTCAAGGGGGAAGTCTATGCTCCATAAGGATGTTTTTTGCATGAGAGTGCGAAAACTGAGAAAAGCCAGGGGAGAACAGCAAAAAGACTTGGCGGATGCGATTGGAGCAACTCAGGCAACAATCAGCGACATTGAAAATGGCCGTCGGGCCACCTCCTTTGACAAGCTGGCAGCAATCTGCCAGCACTACAACGTATCCGCCGATTATCTCCTGGGCCTAATCGACGAACCCCGTCCCCTGTCTTAGGAAAAAGGCCCCCTTGCTAAAGGGGGCTGGCACCGCCGCAGGCGGTGACTGGGGGATTCCATTCGATTGAGCCGTTTAGGAAGACGGAATCCCCCCGCCACCGGGCTCTGCCCGGCGGCCCTCCCCCCTTTGACAAGGGGGGCTTTTGGGGGCAAACCGCCGCAAAACAGAAAAGAGGGAAAACCATGAAGATCATCGTAGACGCAATGGGAGGGGACAACGCGCCCCAGGCCCCGGTGATGGGGGCCGTGCAGGCCAACCGGGAATACGGGGTAGAGATCATTCTGGTGGGCCGGGGGGAGGACATTCTCAAAACCCTGGCCGCCAACGGCATCAGCGACCTGCCCGCCGGGGTGGCGGTGACCCACGCCAGCGAGGTGGTGGAGATGTGCGACGACCCGGCCACCGCCTTCCGCAAAAAGAAGGATTCCTCCCTCACCGTGGGCCTGAACCTGCTCAAGGAGGGGGCGGGGGACGCCTTTGTCTCCGCCGGCTCCACCGGGGCCCTGCTGTCCGGGGCCACTCTGGTCACCAAGCGGATCAAGGGCATCCGCCGGGCGGCCCTGGCCCCCGTGGTGCCCACGGGGAACGGCGGCGCAGTGCTTATTGACTGCGGGGCCAACGCCGAGTGTCCCCCGGAGTATTTACTCCAGTTCGCCTACATGGGCTCCTACTACGCCGAGAAGGTGCTGGGCCGCCCCAGCCCCAAGGTGGGCCTGCTCAACATCGGGGCCGAGCCCTCCAAGGGCACCAGCTTGCAAACCACCGTCTACCCCATGCTGGAGGCGGCGGCGGAGGCCGGCCGCATCAACTTCGTGGGCAATGTGGAGGCCCGTGAGGCGGTGGAAGGGGCGGTAGATGTGATTGTCTCCGATGGCTACTCCGGTAACATCTTCCTGAAAACTATGGAGGGCACCGGCCTGTTTCTGGTCCGGGAGCTGAAAGGAATTTTTAAGAAGAACCTCATTACCAAGCTGGCCGCCGTTATGGTGTCCGGCGGATTGAAGAACCTCAAAAAGCTGATGAGCGCCAGCGAGGTGGGGGGCACCGCCCTGGTGGGCATCTCCAAGCCGGTCATCAAGGCCCACGGCTCCTCCGACGCCTACGCCATCCAGAACGCCGTCCGCCAGGCCCGGGACTTCGCCGCCTCGGGCATGATCGAGAGCATCACCCAGCACATCGACCTGATGCGCCTGGACGCCCCGGCCAAAGAGGGCACAGAGGCATGAGCGTCAAAAAGCTGGCCAGCACCACCAAGCGCATCGAGGACTGGCGGGCAAAATACGATATGGCCGTTTTTGAGAAGTCTTTTCAAAAATGGCTGGCTGAGCTGGAGCGGCCCGAGGCCAGCTGGACCATTCAGGACCTTATTGACAGCGGGGCAGACTTCACAGCACAGAACCTGCTTACCAAGGAGACCTACCGGCGGGAGCCAAAAAATGAGATGCTGGTGGGGTACCATGCTTTTACCGTTCTGAGGGGGGACTATCATATCCTGGCCCAGTGCCGCCAGTTGATCCAGCGGGACCCGAAAGGGTGCAAAGAGGCCATGTATCTGGCCGCATGGTGCCAATGGGCCATGTGCCGCTGGCCGGATAATTCCCCTAACAGCGGTTTGGTCAGCTTTAATTTTTACAACGTGTGGAATGTGTACGGGACCATCATTGCGGATGCGAACGAGGGCTTTATCGCTGAACTGGCCGACCTGCTCCGCCGCCCAGAGTATCAGTGTCACAGTGAGAAGGTTATGCGGTCCACTGGCAGCGTCTATTTTGACATGGTGCTGGGGAGGACTGAGGACGATATCCTCCGCGTTCAGTTGGAAAAGAACCTGGCGGACCTGGAGCGGCGAAAAGGAACTCGGAGGGGTTGGCTGGCCGAGGTGCGTGTTATACTGGATATTTTAGACCGGGACGAGGAGGCGCTGGACCGGGACCTGCGGGAGATGATCCGCTGCCATCGTTCTAACCCCGACAACCACCTGTGCCTGTACGCCCTGGCCTACGCCAAAACGGCCATGCGCCGTGGGCTGGAGGTCACGGTAGACACCGAGGACTGCCCGCTGTCCCTCAGCCGCCCGGCGGATATGGACTACAGTGGCCTGGAGCTGCCCCGGCCTAAATATGGCTTCCCATGGGAGCGATATGAAGCGGAACCGTCTCCCTAGATGGGGGGCGGTTAACCTGTAAAAATCCCTCCGTCCCCCGCAGGGCAAGCCTTCCACCCTCAGGGGGGAAGGTGCCCCCGCAGGGGGCGGATGAGGGGGCGGTCCGGTCCGCTGCTGTTTCGGCAAGGGGCAGAAAACTTGAAAGGCTCAACCTGGCCACATCATGTAGGGCAGGGGTTCTACCCCTGCCTATCCCCGTAATTTGTAGGGGCGGCCTGTGGCCGCCCGCTTTTATTTGATTTGCACCGATGAATTGCGGGCGGACAATGTCCGCCCCTACAGAAAACCCCACCGTCCCCCGCAGGGCAAGCCTTCCACCCTCCGGGGGGAAGGTGCCCCCGCAGGGGGCGGATGAGGGGGCGGCCCGGTTCGCTGTTGTTTCGGTAAGGGGCAGAAAACTTGAAAGGCCCAACCCGGCCACATCATGTAGGGCAGGGGTTCTACCCCTGCCTCAGCTTGTCTCTACCATTCTCTAAGGCTCCCTCTTTGAGGGAGCTGTCGCCGCCGAAGGCGGTGACTGAGGGAGTAAAACAACGAATCAATATCATTTTTGCTTCAAAACTTCCTCACGTCACGGCTCCGCTGTGCCGGTATATTGCGGGCGGCCACAGGCCGCCCCTACAGAAAAACCCTCCGTCCCCCGCAGGGGATAAACCCTTACGTCTTAGGCTTAGGCTTACAGATAAGGGCAACCAGAAAGCCGAAGAAGATGGCGGCGGTGATGCCTCCTGCGGCGGCGGTGGAGCCGCCGGTGAGGGCGCCAATCAGGCCGTCCTGGCCCACCGCCTTTTTGACTCCCTTGGCCAGCAGATGGCCGAAGCCGGTAAGGGGCACCGTGGCCCCCGCGCCCCCCCAGTCCACCAGATACTGGTACACCCCCACGCCGCTGAGGACCACCCCGGCGGTGACGTAGCTCACCAGAATTTTGGCAGGGGTGAGGGTGGTCTTGTCAATGAGAATCTGCCCGATGACGCACAGCGCGCCGCCGCAGAGAAATGCGTTTACATAATCCATACTGATCTCCTCTGTCGTTCCCACTGGGGGAATTGTACAAACTGCCGAAAAAATCAAAAAGGGAGCTGTCCGTGCGAAAAAGTGTCCGCATGAAGTGGACGGTACTCATAAAGGACCAAAAAGGGCCTGCTTTGGGACCTTAAACGGCCCATTTTTGGCGCTTAAGTGGTGTATTATTTTAATAAAATATTCCTCCTGGTATTTGACGTCCGCACACTGTGGACAACCTGCCTATTTCTGCGTTGAGATAGCGATGGCGTGGCAGATGCCGGGGATGGACTCCCCCTGAAAGGCGGAGGTAGGGGAGTGGAGGGCTCCAGTGGGGCAAAAAAGGATATTTTTCCAGGTTTTTGCCTTTAAATTGTTCAAAATATAGCCGGTAAGCACCGAAGCGCAGCACCCGCAGCCCGACCCGCCGCAGTGGACGTCCTGATTTTTGATATCAAACAGCATAGCCCCGCAATCGGCGTGATTTTTCACCTGAATCCCGCTTTTTCGCAACAATTCCACCAACAATTCGCTGCCCAGCGTTCCCAGGTCGCCGGTAAAAATCATGTCATAGCTGCTGGGGGACCGTCCGGTGTCATTAAAATGGGAAATAATGGTATCAAACGCCGCCGGAGCCATAGCCGCCCCCATATTATTGGTGTCCGTAACCCCTTTATCCACGATTTTCCCCACAGTAACGTGCGTAATATAGGGCCCCGGCCCCTCCCGGGCCAGCACCGCAGCCCCTGCGGCCGTAGCGGTCCACTGGGAGGTAGGGGTCCTCTGCCCGCCGTACTCCAGAGGTGTGCGGTACTGCCGCTCCGCCGAGCAGAAGTGGGAGGAGGCCGTCACCGCCGCCCACTCCCCAAAACCGCCGTCCAGGGTCATGGCGGCCAGGGCCAGGCCCTCTCCCATGGTGGAACAGGCCCCGTACAGGCCGAAAAAGGGCACTTCCTGCCCTCTGGCGGCGAAGGAGGAGCCGATACACTGGTTGAGCAGGTCGCCGGAAAAGAGCCAGTCCAGGCTGGACGCTGCCTGCCCCGCCTTGTTCAGGGCCAGACCAAGGGCCTGCTTCTGCATGGCGCTCTCCGACTTCTCCCAGGTGGATTCGCCAAAGGTGTCATCCCCGTCGATATAGTCAAAGGTGTCGGCCAGGGGGCCCTCCCCCTCCTTCTTGCCCGCCACGTTGGCCCAGGCGGCCAGAGAAGGCGGGTTGGCCAGCGCCGCCGTCTGGGTCCCGATTTTTTTTGTTGTCATGTGTTCACGTCCCGTCTGTGATGTTTGCAGTTAGTTTTTCACCGGTTTGGGGAAAATATGTTTGACCAATGGGATTTTTTTTCGTATAATAGGGAAAACGAAGGGGGGCGGCCTATGGAGCACGAGGTCTATATCGACGCGGAGGTGGAGGCGCCGGAGGCGGTGGAGGAACAGATCAGACGTTCCGTCCTGGCTGCCCTGGAGGAGGAGCAGGTGGACGTGCCCTGTATTGTGGCGGTGTGCGTCACCGACGATGCGGGCATCCATCAGACCAATTTGGAGATGCGGGGGGTGGACCGGCCTACCGACGTGCTGTCCTTCCCCATGTTCGAGCTGGAACCGGGAGAGAAGCCCCGGATGGAGTGGGCCGAGCCGGATACGGACAAGGTGCCGCTGGGGGACATGATGCTCTCTCTGGAGCGGGCCCGGGCCCAGGCGGAGGAGTTCGGCCACTCCCCGGAGCGGGAGGTGTGCTATCTGGCTGTCCACTCAGTGCTCCACCTGCTGGGCTACGACCACCTGGACGAGGGCCCCATGAAGGCCCGGATGCGGGAGCGGGAGGAGGCCATTCTGGAGAAGCTGGGGATTACGAGAGACGGCCCGTAGGGCGCGACGACCCGGCGCGCCGCCTGAAAGGGCCCCTGTATCATACGGCGGGCCGGGGTCGTCCCGCCCTACGTATGGACCCGGGAAACGCCGTAGGGGCGGCCTGTGGCCGCCCGCCAGAGGGAACCCGCAAGATATACGGGCGGCCACAGGCCGCCCCTGCGGGAAAAGCTGCGTGATTTGCGGGCGCACAATGTGCGCCCCTACAGGGGGAAGCTGTGCGGTTTGCGGGCGGATGATATCCGCCCCTACAGAAAGAGAGAATTCCGCGAACAAGAAAATCGTTCCTTGGATTTTGCTGTGTACCTTCTTGTGCGGATGCCAAGCAAAAGAGAAAACGTCTGCCATATCCGCCCCGCCGCCGGAGCCCGCCCCCAAAACTGCCCAGGAGCTTTTGGAGGAACAGATCATCGACGACACCCACGATGCCTTCCTGGTGGACACCGGGGGGAAGCTGGGTACCCTTCTGGTAACCGTCGAGGCAGTTCCCTACGAGGAGCCAGCGGAGTTGAACACCTATCAGCATGTTGTCATCTGGAATCCGGCTCATATGGACCAACCCCTTCAGACGGTGGACTGGGAGGGCGGTTATCCCGGTGAGCATCAAGTTCTGGACGTCAATTTTGACGGTTATCAGGACTTCACCTGCCTGTACGCCCGGGGCGTCCAAGCGGAGTTGTACCATTGTATGTGCTGGGACGAGGAACAGGGGCTGTTTGTGGAGGAGCCGGAGTACGCGAATATATCCTCTCCCTGGGTCAAACCGGAGATGAAGACCATTGAGGGCTGGAACCGGGAAAGCGGCGCGGGAGATGGAGTCAGCACCATTCACCAGTGGGTGGATGGCGAGCTGGTGTGCGTGCGGCGGATTGAGCTGTTTGCCAAGGATTATAGTGATTATGACAGCCCCTTCGTTCTGACTGTACGGGACCGGATCAACGATGAACTGACCGAGGTGTTCCGAGAGGAATACCCTTTGGACCCGGAGGAGGAGTATTTTGAGGCGCGCATGAAGTGGGAGGACATCAACTATCACGGCGAGACAAGATAGAGCCGCCGTGTAGGGGCGGATATTATCCGCCCGAGTAAGCAGGCAGTACTATGAGAACGGGCGGATGATATCCGCCCCTACAGTTGCCATATCCAATAAGATTATTATAAGAAGGAGAGATCATCATGAAAAAAATCAGACTGACCGCCATTGAGGACGAATTTGACGACTACGAGGACATGGGCCGGCAGGAGGGGAGAAGCTGGAACTTTGAGTTTGACCTGACGCCCTATGTTGTCACCTGCGCCATGGCATGCGTCCTTATGTTCGTGACCCGCCTGGTGCGCAAGCATGTGTTCCACGAGGACCTGTACAAGAAATATCATTAACCAAAAACGTCCGGGGAACTGCTCACACCCGGCAAGAAAGTGAGGATTACCTATGATTAAAAAATCCGGTATTATTACCATCTGCGGGCGGCCCAACGTGGGCAAGTCCACCCTGACCAACGCCTTTGTGGGGGAGAAGGTGGCCATTGTCTCCAACAAGCCCCAGACCACCCGCAACCGTATCTGCGGCATCAAAAACCGGGGGGAATGCCAGTTCGTCTTTGTGGACACCCCCGGTCTCCACAGGGCCCGGACCCGGCTGGGGGACTACATGGTCAACGTGGTGCGGGAGAGTGTATCCGACGTGGATGCGGTTCTGCTGCTGGTGGAGCCCATCCCCAACGTGGGGGAGCCGGAGGGGCAGCTGATCGCCCGGATCAAGGCCCTGGGCTGTCCCGCTGTGCTGGCCATCAACAAGGCGGACACGGTGGCACAGAAGGATAAGCTGCTGGAGGTCATCCAGGTGTACAGCCAGGAACACGACTTCGACGCGGTGGTGCCCATCTCCGCCAGGACCGGCCAGGGGGTGGAGGAGCTCCTCGGTGTGCTGGAGGGCTTCCTGCCCGAGGGGCCCCAGCTGTTTCCGGAGGATATGACCTCCGACCAGCCCGAGCGGCAGATGATGGCCGAAATTATGCGGGAGAAGCTGCTGCTCCTGCTGGATAAGGAGATTCCCCACGGCACCGCGGTGGAGATTACCCGCTTTGCGGAGCGGGATGACGAGGTGGTGGAGGTGGAGGCCACCATCTACTGCGAGAAAAACAGCCACAAGGGCATCATCATCGGCAAGGGCGGGGGGATGCTGAAAAAGGCGTCTACCCTGGCCCGGCAGGATATGGAAAAGTTTATGGGGACCAAGGTGTTTTTGAAGACCTGGGTCAAGGTGAAGGAGAACTGGCGGGATAACCCGGCGGCTATCCAGAACTTTGGGTATGTAAAGGAGTAAAATGGAGTATTCCAGGGATGATTTGGTCGAAGCCAAGCGGCAGATCGGCTCCACCCTGCATAAGCTGCGGGAGACCGTGAAAACCTTGCGGGGTAAGGAAAATCCGGAGCGGTACAAGGCTCAGATTACCTTGGCGGAGCGGCGGATTCGGGCGTTTGAGCTGGCGAACGGCTTGATTGAGAGGGAGCTGGAACGGATGTAGGGCAAGGGCTCTGCCCTTGCCAGGGATAGTTTCTGCCTCTGTCAGGAGGCAAGGGCAGAGCCCTTGCCCTACACGCGTTCCCGGCAGCACACATCCTCCGTCCCCCGCAGGGAAAAGCCTTCCACCCTCCGGGGGGAAGGTGCCCCCAAAGGGGGCAGATGAGGGGGCGGTTAGGGCTGCTGTCCTTTACGATAAGGGGCGGAAACCTGCCGTGCACCCTCATCCGTCACGGCCTTCGGCCGTGCCACCTTCCCCCTGGAAGGGGGAAGGCTTTGGCGGATCCTTAAGCCCCCCTCACCCGGCTTTGCCGGGAGCTCCCCCACAAGGGGGGAGCCAGGGGTTTGCCCTTGCCCTGCGTGATGCGGCCGCTGCAACAACAAAATTTACCGCTTATATCCCCCGCTGAAACCGGTAAGCCTAACCGCAGAAAGGGAGGGCTGCGCCATGGACGAGCGGGGACTTTGGAAGCTGTTTTGTGAGACCGGACTGCCGGCGGCCTGGCTGGCCGTGGTGGGGCAGCGGCGGGAGGAGGAAGCCCGCCGGGAGGAGCCGGTTCGGACGGCCTTTCAGCCTAATGTGAAGCAGGTATAATGGCGGGGCGGCGGCCTTTGCCGCAGGGGCAGGGGCCGTCCCGCCCCGCCGGATACGTTACATAGGAGTGTGGACCCATGCACATTACCACCAAGGCCCTGGTTCTGCGGGGGGTGGACTACAGGGAATCGGACCGGATTCTTACCCTGCTCACCCAGGAGCAGGGGAAGCTGACCGCCTCCGCCCGGGGATGCCGGAAAAAAGGGAGCGCCATCGCCGCCGGGTGCCAGCTGCTGGCCTGGTCGGAGATGGTGCTTTACGATTATCAGGGGCGCTGGGCCGTCAAGGAGGCGGCGGCTGAGCGGCTGTTTCAGGGGGTGCGGGACGACATTGAGCGGCTGGCCCTGGGGTGCTACTTCGCCGAGGCGGCCGAGCTGCTGGCGGTGGAGGGGGAGTCCAGTCCGGAGCTGCTGTCCCTCACCCTGAACAGCCTTCACGCCCTGGATAAAATGCAGGAAAAACCCCTTGCGCTGGTGAAGGCCGCCTTCGAGTGGAAGGCGATGGCTCTGGCGGGGTATGAGCCCCTGATCGACGGCTGCGCCGTGTGCGGGGCGGCCGTGCCGGAGGAGCCCAGGTTCCACCTGCGGGAGGGGGTGCTCCACTGCGCCGGGTGCCGGGGCGGGGTGGGGGAGGGCATCTCCATGCCCCTGCCGCTGCCGGCGCTGGCGGCGCTGGAGCACATTGTCCACGGCGACCCCAGGCGGCTGTTCTCCTTCCGGCTGGGGGAGGAGGACCTCCGGCAGCTGGGCGACGGGGCGGAGGCCTACCTCCACACCCAGCTGGAACGGGGGTTTTCCACGCTGGACTACTACAAGGGGCTGCTGCGGACGGAGTGAGGGGCAGGCCGGGGGGGCTCCTGCGAAAAATGGGAAAATTTTGGCGGGGGCCGGGTTAAGTCCACCGCCGGAGCGGACGATATGGTACAGTGGCCGTGAAACGGCAGGGATTACATCAAACGGGCCGCGGGCGGCGGTGTGTGGCGCCTGCGGCGGAAGCATAAGAGGAAAGGGAGCGCATCTATGGAGAACAACAGACCCAGAGGCCGGGAGAAGCATGTGACCGGCCCGGCCAAGAAGGTTCAAAAACAGGGAGAGGGCCTGGGCACCGGCCCGGTGGGCGAGGCCAGCGGCTACTCGGACCGCAAACAGGGGGGCTCCTCCGGCACCCGGAGCGCCGGGACCAGGGGGGGCGGCGGCGTGAAGCTGATCGGCCTGCTGCTGGTGCTCCTGCTGGGCGGCGGCGGAGGGCTGACCGCCATACTGGGGGGACAGAGCCCCTCCGCAAATCAGCCCGGCACAAACTGGGCCCAGGTGCTGGGCGGGCTGGGCGGGGGCAGCGTGTCCTCAGGCTGGCAGAGTGAGGCCAACACCGGCAAGCTGAATACCTCGGTGGCCCCCGGGGCGCGGGAAAAGTACACCCGGCTGCTGGGGGAGGGAAAGGACACCGTTACCATTATGGTGTATATGTGCGGCACCGACCTGGAGTCCCGCAGCAGCATGGGCACCTATGACTTGCAGGAGATGCTGGCCGCCAAATTCGGAAAGAATGTCAACCTGCTGGTGTATACCGGGGGGTGCAAGGGCTGGAAGAACACGGCGGTGAGCAGCGCCACCAACCAGATCTGGCAGGTGAAGGGCGGTCAGCTGGTGTGCCTGGAGAAGGACCTGGGCGGCGTGCCCATGACCGACCCGGACACCCTGTCGGACTACATCCGGTGGTGTGCCAGGCACTATCCGGCCAGCCGGTATGAGCTGATTCTGTGGGACCACGGCGGGGGCTCGGTGAGCGGCTACGGGTATGACGAAAAATTTGCCTCCAGCGGCTCCATGGACCTGGCCGGGCTGGACCGGGCGCTGAAGGACGGCGGGGTGAAGTTTGACTTTATCGGCTTTGACGCCTGCCTTATGGCCACGGCGGAGACCGCCATGACCATGGCCCCCTACGCCGACTACCTCATTGCCTCGGAGGAGACCGAGCCGGGGGTGGGCTGGTACTACACCGACTGGCTCACCGCCCTGGGGGAGAACACCTCCATGCCCACCATTGAGATTGGGCGGAATATTGTGGACAGCTTTGTGGACGTCTGCGCGCAGAAGTGCCGGGGGCAGTCCACTACCCTGTCGGTGGTGGATCTGGCTGAGCTGGAGGTCACCCTGCCCGCGGTGCTGGCGGACTTTTCCAAATCCACCGCCGGGCTGATTCAGGGCAAGGAGTATCAGACTGTCTCCAACGCCCGCAGCGGGACCCGGGAGTTTGCCCGGTCCAGCCAGATTGACCAGGTGGACCTGGCGCATCTGGCCCAGAACCTGGGGACCAAGGAGGGGGAGGTGCTGACGAAGGTGCTGCTCAGCGCGGTGAAATATAACCGCACCTCCGCTGACATGACCAACGCCTACGGCCTGTCCATCTACTTCCCCTACCGGAAGACGGCCACCGTGGACCGGGCGGTTTCCACCTACCGGCAGATCGGCATGGACGAGTCCTACAGCCGGTGCATCCGGCAGTTTGCCAGCCTGGCGGCCAGCGGACAGGCGGCCTCCGGCGGCAGCGCCTCGCCACTGCCCGCCCTGCTGGGCACGCTGGGCGGGAGCTCCGGCGGCGGGGACGTGGTGTCCGCCCTGCTGGGGGAATTTCTGGGTGGCGGCTTCGGCCGGGTGGCCGGGCTGACCGGGGAAAATACCGACTTTTTAAGCGACCGGGCCATGAGCGAGGAGGAGACGGTTCAGTATCTGACGGAACACCGGTTCCCCGACGAGGCGATGGTGTGGCAGACCGGAGAGGACGGCGTGCCGGTGCTGCGGCTGGACGAGGCGCAGTGGGGGCTGGTGCAGGAGCTGGAGCTCAACCTGTTCTATGACGACGGGGCGGGCTACATCGACCTGGGGCTGGACAATACCTTTGAATTTGACGGGGCCGGGGGGCTGCTGGGGGTGAACGAGAACACCTGGCTGGCCATCGACGGCCAGCCCGTGGCCTACTACCACACCGCCACCGTGGACGACGGGACCCGCTACGCCATCACAGGCCGGGTGCCGGTGCTCCACAACGGACAGCGGGCGGAGCTGATTCTGGTGTTTGACAGCGACACCCCTCACGGTTATGTGGCGGGGGTGCAGACGGTGTATCTCGGCGGGGAGACCGACACGGTGGCCAAGAGCCAGGATGGCCTCCAGGCAGGGGACACGCTGGAGTTCCTGTGCGACTACTACAGCTACGACGGCGATTACCAGGACAGCTACCGGCTGGGAGAGCCCCTGGTGGTGACGGAGGAGGCGCTGACTGTAAGTGATGTGCCGCTGGAGGGGGAGACCCAGGCCTGCTACCGCTTTACGGACCTGTATGGCCAGCACCACTGGACACCGGCGCTGGCTTCGCGGTAGATGATATTCGTTTCCCTGACAGGGGACAGGACGGATGGAGGTGCGGATGTTAGCCGTGCAGCTTGCCCGCCCCACAAAAGTTTCCGATTCCTCGTTTGCTTCGCATATTTTGGCTTCGCCAAAATGCAATCCTCCGCCCCAGTGTGCGCACTGGGGCACCTCCTTTCGAAAGGAGGCTTTTGGCGCCTTCTGTATCGCAGCTACTTTTTTGACAAGCTGAAGCCGGCGCAGTTTTAACTGCGCCGGCTTGAATTTTGGGTGGGGTGATTTTGCCCCCTTACTCCTGCTCCTGCTTCAGGGCGTTGATGATCAGGGGGATCATCTGCTTCTTCCGGCTGACTACGCCGGGCAGGGAGGCCACGCCGTTTTCAATGGCGGTGTGGAAGGTCTTGGCCACCAGCTCCTCCGCTCCAGGGCCCGCCATCAGCAGCTCGGTGCCGGAGTTGCGCACATCGGTGAACATGTAAAAGATATAGTCCAGGCCCTGCTTCTCCAGGGCCTGGGGCAGGTAGGGTCCCACAAGGGCCTGGGCGGCCTTGCGGTTCTTTTCGGTCATGTAGCTGCCCTGGCCGACGCCAAAGCGGACGTCGCCGCTGGTGAAGATTTTATAGTCGCCGTTGAAGACCTCCGCCGCCGTCTTGCCTGTGACGTCGCCGCCGTGGGCAAACATGGCGTCGGCGTACTCCTCCAGGTCCACCCCGGCCAGTTCGGCCAGCTTTCGGGCGGCCCGCTCGTCGTCGGGGGTGCAGGTGGGGCTGCGGAACATGAGGGTGTCGGACAAAATGGCCGACAGCATCAGCCCGGCCATGGTGGGGCTGATGTCCACGTCCTTTTCCCGGTACATCTGGTAGACGATGGTGCAGGTGCAGCCCACAGGCACGTTGCGGAAATACACCGGGCCGTCGGTCTCTACCGCGCCGATGCGGTGGTGGTCGATGATCTCCAGCACCTCGGCCGACTCGATGCCCTCGGCGGCCTGGCTCTTTTCGTTGTGGTCTACCAGGATCAGCTGCTTTTTGTGCAGGTTGAGCAGGTTCCGGCGGGAGACCACCCCGATGTACCGGCCCTCGTCGTCCAGCACCGGGAAGTAACGGAAGCGCACGCTGGCCATGACCCGGGTGGCCTCCTCCACGGGGGTGTGGAGGGTGAAGGTGAGCAGCTTGCCGGTGGTCATATAGTGGCGGATGGGGGCGGCCTGGCTGAGCATCTGGCCGGTGACATAGGTGCTGTTCTGGGTGGTGATGACGATGCAGCCCTTCTCCTCGGCCAGCATCTGCATGGTGCGGGACACCTTGCTGCTGGCGCAGACGATGATGCAGCCCGCATCCATCTCCAGGGCGGCCAGCTGGCTCTCCGCCCGGTTGCTGACCACCACAATGTCGCCGGGGGAGATGGAGGCCTCGATCTGTTCGGCGCTGCCGGAGCCGATGATGATCCGTCCCTCCACCGTCTTGCCGGTGACGTCCCCCACCAGAACGGTGCCGTCCAGAATGTCGATCAGGTTCTGATAGCTGGTTCTGGCGGTCTCCAGGGAGTGGGGGTCCATACCGTCCATGTTGGCGGTGGCCACGTCCTTGACGGTGATGACCCCCTTCAGATACTGGTCCTTGTCCACGATGCACAGGGTGTCCAGCTCCTGGTCCCGCATGGCCATCCAGGCCCGGCGCAGGCTGGTTTCCCCGTCCACCCCCTGGGCGGGGCGGATGTCTACGTCCCGGATGTGGGGGCTTACGTCGGTGTACAGCTGGGGCAGGGGGACCTTGAAGTAGTCCAGCACAAATTCCGTCTCCCGGTTGAGCAGGCCCGCCCGGCAGGGCTTGCAGGGGCGGTTCGGGTCCAGGATGTTTTTCAGGTTGCTGTAGGCGATGGCGGCGCAGATGGAGTCGGTGTCCGGGTTGCGGTGGCCGATTACCTTGATGGCGCGGGGGTTGGCGGTTTTGTTATCCATGTTCTTCCTCCCTTTCCCGGCGGAGAGCCGCCGGGCTGTGTTCAGACTGACCCTATCATACCACGCCCGGCGCTACCGCGCAAGGGATATCCCCGGGAAAGAAAAAGACAGGCGCTCCAGATTGCCCAAAAAGCCCCCCTCTAAGAGGGGGGTGGCACGGCGGAGCCGTGACGGGGGAGTTTTGAAGCAAAAAGTGATATTGATTCGTTGTTTTACTCCCTCAGTCACCGCCTTCGGCGGCGACAGCTCCCTCAAAGAGGGAGCCTTAGAGGACAGTAGAGAGTTTTTCGACAAGCTGAGGCGCCGCGGCATATGCTGGGGCGCCCGTTGGGTCAGTTCAGCGGGAGGTCCCAGGGCAGGTTGTAGGGGCTGTCGGGGCGCAGCCACAGGGCACGGTGGATGGTCCGGCGCAGCTCCTGCCCCTGCTCGGTCCCCATCCACTCCAGAGCGGAGGCCAGAAAGCTCTCGCTCATCTCCTGCCAGCCGGAGAAGGTCCTCTGGATCAGCCTGCCCACCTGGCAGGAGCGGCGGACCATGTCCTGCCGGCTGATCCAGCCCAGGCGGAAGGCGATGGCCAGCAGCTGGGTGCAGCGGCACAGCTCCCAGGCCTGGTCCGCCTTGGTCCGGCACTTCTGAAAGCCGGGGCCGGTGCTCATGTAGGTCACCGTCTTCAGCAGCTCGCGCCGGGAATGGATGTCCCAGGGGTTGTCCAGCATGGCGAGAAAATACTGCCGCTGTTCCTTGCTGTCGTAGGGGCCCAGGCGGCCGCCAAAAAGCATGGGGGTCCGCTCGTAGTTGGGCTCCAGAGCGGCGGCGGGGCCGGTGGTGAGTTCGCAGTTAAACAGCGCCCAGTTGGCGCAGGTGCCGAAAATCCACCGCTCCACATCGTTCCGGGGCTCCAGGTCCTGGTCCCGCCGGCGCAGAGTGCGCAGGATGCGCATGACCAGGAGACCGGCCACGGCCAGAAGGAGCGGCAGGCCGGGCAGGCCGATGCGAACCGTTACCGCCAGGGCCATGCCCAGCAGGCCGGCATACAGGTATGTCATAGCAAATCCCTCCGTGTATATGGATGATAAAGAGCAAGCCCCCCGGCTTCACCGGAGGGCTTTTCTACTTACTGCTGGGCCTCAACCTGGCCGAAGGTACGGCCGTTATAGGTCAGGCAATTCTTGCACATACGGTGAGGCAGCCGGTAAGCCCCGCACTTGGGGCAGGTCACGATACCGGGAGTTTCCAGCTTCCAGTGGGAGCTGCGCCGCTTATCGCGCCGGGCCTTGGATACTTTTCCCTTGGGGACCGCCATGGGTGACACCTCCTTCGGCTGTGCCGGTCAGGGCACATCTACTACTCACTCAGCTTCCTTATCCAACAGCTGCGCAAGGGCCGCCAGTCTTGGATCAACATCAGGTCCGCACCCGCAGGGGCCGAGGTTCAAGTCGGCTCCGCACTTGGCGCACAGCCCTTTGCAGTCGTCTGAGCAAAGGTTTTTGGTGTCCATTGCGAGGATGAAGGCGGTGCTCACCGCCTCGTCCAGGTCCAGCTCGGTGCCGTCCAGCAGGAGGATGTCGTCGTTTTCCTCGTCCTCCAGCTCCTGGGCCACCAGACTGTCCAGCGCCACCGTCTTTTCCCGGGAAAAGGACTTCCCGCAGCGGTCGCATTGAAGCTCCAGAAGGGAGCGGGCGCTCCCCTCCAGCACCAGGGCGCCGGCGTGGTTGGTCACGCGGCCCTCCGCCTGGACGGGGTGGACGATGGGTCTGGCCCCGAAGAAATCCTGGCCGGACAGGTCCAGCTGGAATTGGAACGGCTTGTGTGCGTCCGGGATGTGGATGATGTCTCGCAGCTCCAGGCGCATGGCGTTCCTCCCTGGGGGCGTGTTCCCCCTATACTCGCAGAATGGTACGCAGGATATTATAAAGAATCTTGTCCCAAATGTCAAATACTTTTCACAAATTTCTCCACGAAATTTATTGACACCGGGGGCGGAATATGGTGAAATATTGCTTGTTGGCTTTATAGTAGGAAAAGCCTCCTTTTGAAAGGAGGTGCCCCAGTTCGCAAACTGGGGCGGAGGATTGCATTTTGGCGAAGCCAAAATATGCGAAGCAAACAAGAGGTCAGAGACCTTTGTGGGGCGGGACGACCTCGGCCCGCCAAATCGATACGCTGGATGGAATGGCGCGCCAAATTGATACCTTAGATAAAATGGCGCGCCGGGGTCGTCGCGCCCACAGGTGAGCAGAAACTTTGTTTACTTCGTATGTTTTGCTTCGCAAAACGCAATCCTCAGTCAGCCTTCGGCTGACAGCCCCTTTCAAAAGGGGCCTTGGGGGGAGGTCCTGCCATGAAAGAATTTACCATTGGAAAAAACGACGCCGGGCAGCGGCTGGACCGCTGGCTGGCCAAGACTCTGCCTCTGCTTCCCGCGCCGCTGGCACAGAAGTACATCCGCCTGAAGCGGGTGAAGGTGAACGGCAGGGGGAGCAAGCGGGATGTGCGGCTCCAAACAGGGGATGTGCTCCAGCTGTATATCAACGACGAGTTTTTTGACCGGCCTACCCCGGAAAACGCCTTTTTGTCCCTCTACCAGCCCAAGTTAAATATCCTCTATGAGGACGAGCACATTATGCTGGTGGACAAGCGGCCCGGGCTGGTGGTCCACCCCGACGAGAACGAGCGGGTAAACACCCTGCTCACTCACATTCAGGCCTATCTGTATCAGAAAAAGGAGTGGTCCCCCTATTGGGAAAACTCCTTCGCCCCCGCCCTGTGCAACCGCATCGACCGGAACACCGGGGGGATTGTGATTGCCGCCAAGACCGCTGAGGGGCTGCGGGTGATGAACCAGAAGATTAAGGACCGGGAGCTGACCAAGCTGTATCTGTGCGTGGTCCGGGGAAGAATGTCGCCCCCGCAGGGGCGGCTGGAGGGCTTCCTCTTTAAGGACGAGGTGAAAAAGCAGGTGTATGTCCGGGCGCGGCCCGAGCCGGGGGCCAAAAGCGCCGTTACTGCCTACCGGACGCTGGCGGTGGAAAACGGTCTGTCCCTGGTGGAGTGCGACCTGATTACCGGACGGACCCATCAGATTCGGGCCCAGTTTGCCGCCGCTGGCCACCCCCTGATCGGGGATGGCAAGTACGGCAGCGAGCGGGAGAACCGGAAATACGGCCGCCACGGGCAGGCTCTGTACTCCTATAAGCTCACCTTCCGGTTTACCACCGACGCCGGGCCGCTGGAGGCTCTCAATGGCCGGAGCTTTCAGGTGGAGGACGTGGAGTTTGTGAAGGAGTATTTTCCCGGAGTGGAAAAATAATGCCGGGAGTTCTTGCGAAGAAGCTCTGTTTATGGTAAAATACGGGAGAATTTCAATGAATGTCAGGAGGAAGCTTTCGATGAAACAAGATATGATTGTTGTACTGGACCTGGGCAGCGAGGAAAATCCCAAGATTGCCCGTGAAATTCGCGCCCTGGGGGTATACTCTGAGATACACCCCCACGACATCACCCTGGCCGAGCTGAAGGCCCTGCCCAACGTGAAGGGGATTATCCTCAACGGCGGGCCCAACCGGGTGGTGGACGGGGTTTCCATCGACGTGGCGAAGGAGATTTACGACTGCGACATCCCCGCCCTGCTGGTGGACCACCGGGGAGACGACCCCTGGCCCGCCGACGACGGGGCCCGGAAGACCGCCCTGGAGAATTTTGTCTTTACCATCTGCGGGGCCGAGGCCAACTGGAATATGGACAACTTTATTGCCGATCAGGTGGAGCTTATCCGCAATCAGGTGGGGGACAAAAAGGTGCTGCTGGCCCTGTCCGGCGGGGTGGACTCCTCGGTGGTGGCGGCCCTGCTCATTAAGGCCATCGGCAAGCAGCTTACCTGTGTCCACGTGAACCATGGCCTGCTCCGCAAGGGGGAGCCGGAACAGGTGGTGCAGGTCTTCCGAGACGAGATGGACGCCAACCTGGTCTATGTGGACGCGGTGGACCGCTTCCTGGACAAGCTGGCCGGGGTGGCCGAGCCGGAGAAGAAGCGGAAAATTATCGGCGGGGAGTTCATCCGGGTGTTTGAGGAGGAGGCCCGCAAGCTGGACGGTATTCAATTCCTGGGCCAGGGCACCATCTATCCCGACATTATTGAGAGCGGCACCAAGACTGTGAAGGCCGTTAAGAGCCACCACAACGTGGGCGGTCTGCCTGAGGACCTGGATTTTGAGCTGGTGGAGCCGCTGAAGATGCTCTTTAAGGACGAGGTCCGGGCCTGCGGCAAGGCCCTGGGATTGCCCGACTCTATGGTCTACCGTCAGCCCTTCCCCGGCCCCGGTTTGGGGGTGCGGTGCCTGGGGGCTATCACCCGGGACCGGCTGGAGGCCGTGCGGGAGTCCGATGCTATCCTCCGGGAGGAGTTCGCCAAAAACGGCCTGGAGGGCAAGGTGTGGCAGTACTTTACCGCTATCCCTGACCTGAAGTCAGTGGGCGTCCGGGATAACAGGCGCACGGACGAGTGGTGCGTGATTATTCGGGCCGTCAATACGGTGGATGCTATGACCGCTACCGTGGAAAATGTGTCCTTTGACCTGCTCCAGCATATTACGGCTCGGATCACTAGTGAGGTCAGGGGCGTCAACCGGGTGCTATTCGATCTGACTCCGAAGCCCAGCGGAACCATAGAGTGGGAATAATTTCCATTTTAAAGTTCTAAATAACGAACATTGGCAGGGTGCTCCTTGGAGTGTCCTGCCAATTTATACTTGTCGGCGGGGGCGGCTGCTGTTATAATGAGGGTGGCAAATCGGGATTGTATTTTGCAAAGGGTGCGGAGGAAGCTATAATGGTTTTGATGATTGATACGACGGCGGAGCATATAGGACAAGGGATTGCAGAGGAGCTGCGGCGCAGGGATAAGAATGCGGTGGAGTTTGAAGTGATTGACACCACCGGGATGCACATTTCACACTGTGTGGGATGTAATTACTGTTGGCTGAAAACGCCGGGAGTGTGTGCCATTCACGACGATTATGAGCCGATTTTACGAAAAATGAGCGGGGCTGACCAGGTCTGGTTGGTTTCGGATACGCACTTTGGATTTGTTTCCTGGCAGACCAAGAATATTGTGGACAGGATTATGCCGCTTGTCACCATGTATCTGAAATTCAAGGATGGGCAGATGCGCCATGTCATGCGCTATGACCACCAGCCGGACCTTGGGGTTATTTATACCGGGGACGGCGACCAGGCTTACCTGGAGCGGTGGTGCCAGCGCACCGCGCTGAATTTGGGGAGCCGTTCGCTGGGCGTTTTTTCTGTCGACAATAGGAAGGAGGCGGTCTCGTGCATGTTGTGATTATCAACGGAAGTCCACGGGTGCAGAAATACAGCAATACGGAGAAGATCATCGCCGCCTTTGCAAAGGGGCTGTCGGAAGCGGGAAATACCTTTGAAGCATATGCGATTTCCGACCGAAAAACATGGGACGTCATTCGTGACGCCTACATGAAAAACGACGAGATTCTCATTGCGCTGCCGCTATATGTGGAGTGCGTCCCCGGGCTTCTTTTGGAATTTTTGGAAACTCTCCCCAAAAAGGACGAACGTACAAGGCTTTCCTTTCTTTTGCAGAGCGGCTTTGCGGAGGGGTGTCAGCTTCGCTGCGGCGAGGCCTTTCTGGAAAAGCTGCCGGGATATTTGAGGGTTCGCTACGGCGGCTGTCTGGTGAAGGGAGGCAATTTCGGGATACGAATTTTGGATGAGGAAAAGCAGGCCCAGGCCACAAAGCCGTATCAGGCGATGGGCAGGCTGTTTGCAGAGGGAGAGGGCTTTTTCCGTGAGGAAGCAAAAAAATTTACCGGTCCGGAATATTTTCCCCTTCCCATGCGCTTGTTGATTGGATTGATCCAAAAGACTCTTGCAAAAAAGATGCTTCAGAAGGCGGCGGAATCGTTGGGGTGCAGTGCGCCCCTTGATGCAAAAATTTGGGATTGAGAGGGTGGCATATGAGCAGTTATGCAGTTTATCCGTTTCCCTTTGGACAGCTCAAGATTGGGTATCAGGACGATGCGGTCACGCTGCTGATGCGGACCGATGAACCGGCCCGCGACGAGGGGCGGACGCCCTTGACCGATCTGGTATTTCAGCAGGTCACGGAATACTTGAACGGCCAGAGGCGGGACTTTGATTTTCCTTACGTGCTCCAGGGCACCGAATTTCAGCAGCGGGTGTGGCGGGCGCTGTGCGCCATCCCCTACGGGGAGACCCGTACCTATGGGGAGGTGGCCGCCGCTGTGGGGAGCCCTAAGGCGGCCCGGGCGGTGGGGATGGCCAACCATCGGAACCCCATTCTGATCGCTGTGCCCTGCCATCGGGTCATCGGTGCCGACGGGAGGTTGGTGGGCTATGGCAGCGGGCTGGATATGAAGGAGGCCCTGCTTCGGCTGGAGAAAAAATATGCGTAAAAGTCCCCTTTGTCTGAGCGTTTACAGCAGGACGGCGCAGCTTTATGCTGCGCCGTCCGTTTTGTCTGTTCAGTTGATGCCATTCAGGTTTTTAAAGAGCTTTTCCGCGTCGGCGGAGGCCACCAGCTTGTCGGTGTCCTCGTCGGTGGAGGCGATGGCCACGATGCGGCCCAGCACCTCCAGGTGCTCCTCGCCCTTGGCGGCGATGCCCACCACCAGCTTGACCTTGTCGCCGTTCCAGTCGATGCCCTCGGGGTAGGTCATGACTACAACGCCGGTGCGCTTGATAAGGGGCTTGACGTCGTTGGTGCCGTGGGGGATGGCTACGTGGCTGCCGATGGCCACCGAGAAGCTGGCTTCCCGGTCCAGCATGCCCTGGATATAGGCCTCGTCCACATAGCCGCTCTCCACCATCAGCCGGCCGCAGGCTTTGATAGCCTCCTCGGGGGTGACGGGGGCGCAGTTCAGGACAATGTTCTTCCGCTCCAGAAGGGTGTCTTCCTGAGTGGGGGCGGGAGCCTCGGCCTTGGGGGCCGCCACAGGGGCGGCAGGGGCGGCGGAGCCCTTCCGGGCCGCCAGGAGCTCGTTCACCAGGGCGTCGTATTCCGGCGCGCCCATGAAGTTGTGGATGGGGATGATTCGGGCCTGGGGCGCGCGCTGGGCGGCACGGCCGGACAGCTCGTGGTGGGTGACCACAATCTGACAGTCCCCGGGAATCTCAGAGACGGGGTGGTGGATAACCTCGATACCGGTGATGCCCGCGTCCTTCAGCTTGTTGCGCAGCATGGTGGCACCCATGGCGGAGGAGCCCATGCCCGCGTCGCAGGCGAAGACGATCTTCTTGACGGACTTGATGTCCACCTCAGCGCCGGTGGTGGACTCCACAGCGGGAGCCTGGCCCTTGGAAGCAGCCTTGGAGGCGGCTACCTGGGCCTGGGCCTCGGCCAGGCTGGCGTCCTTGCCGAAGAACTTCAGCAGGAAGACGGAGATGGCGAAGCTCACCGCGCCGGCCACGGCGATGCCCACGATGTTAGCGAAATAGCCGCCCTTGGGGGTCATGAGCATCTCAGCGATGATGGAGCCGGGGGAGGCCGCGGCCACCAGGCCGCCGCCCAGGATGGACAGGGTGAAGATACCGGCGATGTTGCCGATCATGGGGCCCAGGATGACGATGGGGTTCATCAGCACGTAGGGGAAGTAAATTTCGTGGATGCCGCCCACGAACTGGATGAAGGCGGCGGCGCCGGCGGAGGAGCGGGTCTCACCTTTGCCGGCCACGCAGTAGGCCAGCAGCAGGCCAAGGCCGGGGCCGGGGTTGGACTCGATCATGAACAGGATGGACTTGCCGGCCTCCAGGGCCTCGGCGGTGCCGATGGGGGTGAAGACGCCGTGGTTAATGGCGTTATTCAGGAACAGGACCTTGGCGGGCTCCACCAGCACGGCGGTGAAGGGCAGCAGGCTGTGGTCCACCAGGAAGCTGACGCCGGCGCCCAGCACGTCGGTAATCTTTACGCAGGCGGGGCCGATGGCGAAGATGGACAGCACAGCCAGGATGCCGCCGATGATGCCCACGGAAAAGTTGTTGACCACCATCTCGAAGCCGGCGGGGATGTGGCCCTCCATCTTCTGGTCAAACTTCTTGATGCACCAGCCGCCCAGGGGGCCGCAGATCATGGCACCGATGAACATGGTGCTGCTGGTGGAGGCGATGGCACCCAGGGTGGCCAGAGCACCGGTGACGGCTCCCTTCTGGCCGCCTACGACTTTGCCGCCGGTGTAGCCAATAAGGATGGGCAGCAGGTAGGACAGCATGGGACCCACCATGCTGTTGATGGTGGCGGCAGGGCCCCACCAGCCCAACCAGCCGTCGGGGATGAACAGGGCGGCGATCAGGCCCCAGGCAATGAAGGCCCCGATGTTGGGCATCACCATGCCGCTGAGGAACCGCCCGAATTTCTGTACGCGTTCTTTCACAGGGGGTATCTCCTTTCCAATGTAGGGATGGGGTCGCTCTTTTCGTCCCCCGCAGGGACGGCTCCTTTGGAAAGGAGCTGTCAGCCGCAGGCTGACTGAGGATTGCGTTTTGCGAAGCAAAACATACGAAGTAAACGAAGTTTTACAAACCTTGTTTATTTCATACATTTCGCCTGCGGCGAAATACAATCCTCCGCCCCAGTTTGCGAACTGGGGCACCTCCTTTCAAAAGGAGGCTGGACCCTGCGGGGGGACGGGGGTTATTTATTCGCCGTAGCCTTCAGGTATCCTTCCACGCCGGAGACGGTGGACAGCCCCAGGGCCTCCTCGGTGATACGCTGGAAGTCCTTCTCGTGCCAGCGGTGGATCTGGGCCCGGGTGGCCAGCACCGAGGCGGAGCTGACGGAGAACTCGTCCAGGCCCCAGCACATGAGCAGGGGAATGAGCCCCGGGTCGGCGGCGGCCTCGCCGCACATGCCCACCGGGATGCCCGCCCGCTTGCCGGCGGAAATCACGTTGCAGATGGAGCGCAGCACCGCGGGCTGGAAGGGGGTGTACAGCTTCTCCACCTTGGCGTTGCCCCGGTCCACCGCCATAGTGTACTGGGTCAGGTCGTTGGTGCCGATGGAGAAGAAATCGCACTCCTTGGCCAGCAGGTCGGCAATAAGGGCGGCGGCGGGGGTCTCGATCATGGCCCCCAGGGCGATGTCCTTGTCGTAGGGGATGCCGGCCTCGGCCAGCTCCTTCTTGCACTGCTCCAGCAGCTCCCGGGCGGCCCGGACCTCCTCCACGCAGGTGACCAGGGGGAGCATAATTTTGATGTTCTGCTCCTCGGCTCCCGCCCGGAGCAGGGCGCGGAGCTGGACCTTGTACAGCTCGGGGCGGTCCAGGCAGTAGCGGATGGCCCGGTGGCCCAGGAAGGGGTTTTCCTCCTTCTCCAGCCCCAGGTAGTCGATGGCCTTGTCGCCGCCCACATCCAGGGTGCGGATGATGACCTCTTTCCCCGCCATGGTCTTGGAGACGGCGTGGTAGGCCTCGTACTGCACCGTCTCGTCGGGCAGGCTGGTGCGGTCCATGAACAGGAACTCGGTGCGGAACAGGCCGATGCCCTCCGCGCCCGACTGGGCGGCGGCCTCCGCCTCGGCGGCGGAACCTATGTTGGCGTAGAGGTGGTAGTACTTGCCGTCGGCGTCGGCGGTGGGCTTATCCCGATAGACCTCCAGGGCGGCGGTCTTCTCCTGGTAGTCCTTCTGTTTGGCCAGGTACTCGCTGCGGGTGCGGGCGTCGGGGCTGAGAACCACCACGCCCTCGCCGCCGTCCACAATCAGGCCGTCGCCGTCCTTGATGAGCTCCAGGGCCTTGGCGATGCTGAGTACGGCGGGGAGCTGGAGGGCCCGGGCCAGGATGGCCGAGTGGCTGGTGCGGCCGCCTGTCTCGGTGATGATGCCGGCCACGTTCTCCCTGTTCAGCCCCACCGTCATGGAGGGGGTGAGGTCGTGGGCCACCAGAATGGTGCCGGCGGGCAGGGCGCTCAGGTCGATGCCGGTGACACCCATGAGGATGGACAGCAGCCGGGACCGGATGTCCCGCACGTCGGTGGCCCGCTGGCGCATCAGTTCGTCGTCCACGCCGGCGAACATGTCGGCGTACATGGTGCACACGGCGTCGGCCGCCCCCTCGGCGCAGGAGCCGCCGTCGATGGCCTCCTGCATCTGAGAGAGCATGAAGGGGTCGGCCAGCATGGTGATCTGACCGGTGAGAATCTCCGCCTCCTTGGGGCCGGTCTGCTCTCGGATGCGGTCGGCCATGGCGGCGGTGCGCTGGTTGAACTCGTCAATGGCATTTTGCAGGCGGGCCTTTTCCGCCTCCTTGCCGGAGTAGGGGACGTCGGAGTAGTCCAGGCTCTCCTCCCGCACGCAGACGGCGCAGCCCAGGCCGACGCCGTCCGATGCGTTGATCCCTTTCAGAACCATAGCGCGCTCCTCCTCTTACAGGTCGCCCAGGCCGGACTCCACCAGCTTGACGGCGGCGTCCAGGGCCTCGGCCTCCTGGGCGCCCTCGCAGCGAATCTCGATCTCGCTGTCCATCTTGATGCAGGAGGCCATCAGGTTCATGATGCTCTTGGCGTTGATGGTCTTCTCGCCAAAGATGATGGTGACGGTGCTGTCGTACTTGCCCATCTCGGCCACAAAGAGCTGGGCGGGGCGCATGTGCAGACCCTGGGGATTGATGACCTTGACTGTTTTGGATACCATAATGAATACATCCTTTCAAATTTGTTTATTATCTCATACTGTGAAGCACAGTATTTAGAGAACGAAGGTTAAACCGCGATGACGTCGGTGCTGTCCAGGTATTTCCGGTCGGGCAGGCGGTCGGTGATGATCTGGGCACCGTCCAGGGGGAGGATGGCGGCGGCGGTGACCCGGCCGAATTTGCTGGAGTCGGCCAGCATATAGACCGACTGGGCCCGGGCGGCTGCCAGGGATTTCAGGGCGGCCGCCTCCGGGTCGGGGGTGGTAAAGCCCTGGCTGAGGCTGACCCCGCTGGTGCCCAGGAAAACCTTGGTGAAGTTATACCGCCGGATGGCGTCCAGGGCTTCGGCGCCCACGATGTCCACCGTGCCCGGCTTCAGGGCGCCGCCCAGGACATAGACGCGGCACTCAAAGGCGGAGAGCATCCCGGCGAAGTCGATGCTGCTGGTGACAAACAGGGCTTTGGAGTCCTTCAGGTGGCTGGCCATGTGGAGGACGGTGGTGCCGGTGTCCAGATAGACCACGTCGTCGTCCCCCACCAGGCTGGCGGCGTAGCGGGCGATGCGCTCCTTCTCCCGGGCGTAGCGCTGCTTGGTGGCCAGGTCGGGCTCCCGGGCGAGAAATTCCTCCTCCTCCAGGCTGGTTGCCCCGCCGTGGATCTTTACCAGCCTGCCCTGGCGGGCCAGGGCGTTCAGGTCCCGGCGGATGGTGGCCTCCGAGGCCCCGGTGGTCTGGCAGAGGTCGGTTACGCTGACGGTCTGGTGCTGGGCGATCTGCTCTAAAATGGCCCGGGCGCGCTGTTCAGCCAGCATCCTGCATGCCTCCTTTCTTGACTGGATTTGATTATTTGATTGATTTTGACTAAAACAATCCTATCATAGAAACGCAGGAAAGTCAACCAAATTGCGGCGATTTTTCTGTACAAAAAAGAACGCCTGTTTTTGTGCATAGTGCCATAAAAGCCTTGGAATGAGCCAGATTCTAGCCTGACGGACGCCGGCGGAAGGGGAGCGGGACTGGAGACGGCGGAGGAGAAAACGGTTTACAAGTGCGGAGACGGAATGGGACGGTTTTCCCGTCTTGAATGTGGAAACAATCAAAAACGTGCAAAATCACTTTTTTGGAGGCAGAGCAGGCGGGATATTTTGGCGCTTTTCCGCCTTGCGGAGGGGGGAAGGGTGGTGCTATACTTGAGACAAGGATTACCGGAAAGCCACCAAACTATTATTTTTAAAGGAAGGGATCAAACATGAAACAGGCAATTATGATCGGCGCAGGCAACATCGGGCGGGGCTTCATCGGCGCGCTGCTGGAAAAGAGCGGCTATCACGTCACCTTCGCCGACGTGGCGGAAAATCTCATTGCCGCCATCAACCAGCGGGGGAGCTACACCGTCCATATCCAGGACCGGGAGTGCGCGGAGTGGACCGTCAGCAACATCAGCGGCATCTCCTCCGCCAACCAGGAGCTGGTGGACGCCATCGCCGGCGACTGCGAGCTTATCACCACCGCCGTGGGCCTGCGCATCCTGCCCATCGTGGCCAAGCCCATTGCCGCCGGTATCAAGGCCCGGAAGGCGGCGGGCAGTACTCAGATTCTTAACGTGGTGGCCTGTGAGAACGCCGTCCGGGGCACCAGTCAGCTGCGGGACGCCGTCTATGCCAATCTGGGCGAGGAGGAGATCGCCTACGCCGGGGAGTATGTGGGCTTTGCCGACTGCGCCGTGGACCGCATTGTGCCCAAGGCCTCCTTTGAGAATCCCCTGGACGTGGCGGTGGAGCAGTACACCGAGTGGGACGTGGAGAAGGGCGGCTGGAAGGGCGAGCTGCCCGACATTCAGGGGTGCAGCTTTGTGGACGATCTGTCCGCCTATATTGAGCGCAAGCTGTTCACCCTGAACAGCGGCCACGCCATTTGCGCCTACCTGGGGGCGCTGAGGGGCCACCGCACCATTGTGGAGAGCATCGCCGACCCCGCCATCGGTGATGTGGTGTATAAGGCCATGTGTGAGAGCGGCGAGGGGCTGATTAAAAAGTTCGGCTTTGACCCCGCGGCCCACCACGCCTATATCGACCGCATCTTTGCCCGTTTCCAGAACCCCTTCCTGGAGGACGAGACCCAGCGGGTGGCCCGGGAGCCCATCCGCAAGCTGGCCCCCACCGATCGGCTGGTAAAGCCCCTGACCACCGCCTACGGCTACGGCCTGAATGTGGACCACCTGATTTTCGGCGCGGCCGCCGCCCTCCACTTCAACTGCCCCGAGGACGAGCAGAGTGTGGAGCTGATGAAGAAAATCGAGGCCGAGGGCGTGGAGAAGGCCCTGGAGGCCTACACCGGCCTGAAGGCGTCCGACCCCCTGTTTGGCCGCATTCTGGACGTGTACCGCGGGCTGGGCGTGGCGAAAAAGTGAGATTGGACGGGGGAAAGGCGCAATAAATCCCTTGCATTTTTCCAAATTTTCTTTATAATGGCAGTAAAGACTTTGAGGAGGGTTTCCGATGAACAAAACCATTACCGCTGAAAACGCCCCCGCCGCCGTGGGGCCCTACTGCCATGCCAAGCTGGCGGGCAATACCCTGTATACCTCCGGCCAGCTGGGCCTGATTCCCGCCACCGGCGAGCTGCCCCAGGGGGTGGAGGCCCAGGCCGCTCAGGCGCTGGACAACCTGAAGGCTGTGCTGAACGCCGCCGGGATGGACTTCGGAGATGTGGTGAAAACCACTGTTTTCCTGGCGGATATGAAGGATTTTGCCGCCGTCAACGCCATCTATGCCAAATACTTCCCCGGCGAGGCCCCGGCGCGCTCCTGCGTCCAGGTGGCGGCCCTGCCCAAGGGCGCCCTGTTTGAGATCGAGGCCGTGGCGGTCCGGTAAGCAAAAAACGCCGAGGAGGGCCTGGCCCCCTTCGGCGTTTTCTTATACGGAAATCAATTGTTTTAATGGAGGAAAACAGGATGACTGACCGCATAAAATGGACCCTGAACCACCTGCCCCCCAGTGAGGACAGCCGCCTGGGGATCATGTCCCTGGAGAACGCGGCCAAGGCCCGGGCCTTTCACCGCTCCTTCCCCCAGTACGACGCCACCCCGCTGACCCGGCTGGACGGCATGGCCCGGCGGCTGGGCCTGGGCGGCCTGTGGGTCAAGGACGAGTCCTTTCGCTTCGGCCTTAACGCCTTTAAGGTGCTGGGGGGCTCCTTCGCCATTGCCCGGTATATCGCCGGGGAGCTGGGACGGGATGTGTCGGAGCTGACCTATGAGTACCTCACCAGCGCCCGGTTCCGGGAGGAATTCGAGCAGGCCACCTTCTTTACCGCCACCGACGGCAACCACGGCAGGGGAGTGGCCTGGGCGGCCAGCCGGCTGGGGCAGAAGGCGGTGGTCCACATGCCCAAGGGCAGCGCCAAGAGCCGCTTTGACAACATCGCCAGGGAGGGCGCTCAGGTGACCATCGAGGAGGTCAACTACGACGACTGCGTCCGCATGGCCGCCGCTGAGGCTGCCGGGACGGCCCACGGCGTGGTGATTCAGGACACCGCCTGGGAGGGGTATGAGGAGATACCCTCCTGGATTATGCAGGGCTACGCCACTATGGCCGACGAGGCGGCGGAGCAGATGGAGGAGCGGCCCACCCACGTGTTCCTTCAGGCGGGCGTGGGCAGTATGGCGGGGGCCGTGGCCGGATATTTTATCAACCGCTATCCGGAGCATCCGCCGAAATTTGTGGTTATGGAGGCGGAAGCGGCGGACTGCCACTATCGGAGCGCCCTGGCCGGGGACGGCAAGATGCGCACGGTGGGGGGCGACCTGAGCACCATCATGGCGGGGCTGGCCTGCGGCGAGCCCAACCCCATTTCCTGGGACATCCTGCGCAGCCACGCCGCCGCCTTTGTGTCCTGCCCCGACTGGGTGAGTGCCCGGGGGATGCGGATGCTGGCCGCTCCGGTGAAGGGCGACCCGGCGGTGACGGCGGGGGAGTCGGGAGCCGTGGGCATGGGGGTAATTTCCGCCCTGATGGGGGACGACGCCTATCAGGAGCTGCGGGAGGCCCTGGAGCTGGACGGCTCCAGCCGGGTGCTGCTGTTCTCTACCGAGGGGGACACCGACCCGGACCAGTACCGGAAAATCGTCTGGGACGGGGCGTATCCTGCTGTCTGAGCATAACAAAAGAACGGGTCCGGCTGAGGAAATCAGCCGGACCTGTTTTTCTGTTAGTCTCGCAGCAGCTCGGCCGCGCCGATGATGCCGAAATCCTGTTTCAGTCGGGCAAAGCGGAAGTCTACCGGCTGGGGGATGTGGTTGTACCGGTCAAATTCGGTGCGCACCCGGTCGAAAAGAAGGGGGCCGAAGTTGACCAGTCCGCCGCCAAAGACATAGAGATTGACGTTAAGCAGCTGGTAAATGTTGAAGGCGCACACGCCGATGTAGTGGGCGGTCTGGTCCAGCATCTCCAGGGCGAAGGGGTCCCCCGCTTCGCAGGCCCGTCGCAGCTTGGCGCCGTCCAGATTGGGGCCCAGGTCCATCATGGTCTTCCGGCCGGCGGATTTTTTCCGAATCTGGACAGGGAGGTACCGGCCCGCCCCCCAGGACATGAAGCAGCCCCTGTTCCGGCAGCCGCACAGCTCCCCCTGGTCGGGGGTGATGAGCATGTGGCCGCACTCGCCCGCCCAGCCGTAGCTGCCCCGAAAGAGCTGCCCATTGAGGATCAGCCCGCTGCCGATGCCGGTGCTGACGGCCATGTAGATCATGTGCCGGCTGCCCTGTCCCGCGCCGAAGCGGTGTTCTGCCAGGGCGGCCACGTTGCTGTCGTTGTCCAGCACGATGGGGACCCCCAGCCGCTGGGCCAGGTAGTCCCGCATGGCGAAGTCCCGGATGTTCACCATGGCGGAGGTCATGCACACATATCCCTGCTCAAAGAGGATAAAGGAGGGCATGCATATGCCGATTCCCGCCAGGTCGGACAGGGTGAGGCGGTTTTTTTCCAGAATAGAGTGGATGGAGTCGATTACCATGGCGCAGAAGGCGGGGCCGTCAGCCTCGGTGGGGGTGGGCTGCTGAAAGCGGTCCAGCAGGCGGTTCTCCTGGTCAAACAGGCCGTAGGCCACCTTGGTGCCTCCGGCATCGATGCCGATGCGATAGGTGCTCATAGGGCGCTCTCCTCCTCTGCCTGATAAATCTCTGTGCCGGCCTCTGACAGCCGGCGGGCCTGTTCTCCGGTGAGGCCGCAGTCGGTGACCACGGCGGAGGCCCCGGCGGGCAGATTCAGGGGGACCACGCCCCTCTGGGAAAACTTTTCGCTCTCGGTTACCACAATCACCTGTCCGGCGTGTTCGGCCATGTCCCGCACGGCCTGGACCCGCAGGTGGTCGTTACCGGTGAAGCCCAGGGCGGGGGACCAGCCGTCCGCCCCCACAAAGAGCCGTTCCACATAGAACTGTTGGGCGCACACCTTGAGGATGGGCCCTACCATGACCTGGGCGTCGTTCTGGAAGTCGCCCCCCAGCAGGACCACCCGGGCCCCGTCCACCCGGCGGACGTAGCTGGCGATAAAGGCGCTGTTGGTGATGATGGTGGCCCCCGGCTTGCTGCGGGCGATCTCCTCGGCCAGCAGGGCGCAGCAGCTGCCGCTCTCGATCATCACCGTCTCCCCGGGGGAGACCAGCCGGGCGGCCCGGCAGGCGATGCGGCGCTTCTCCTCATAGTGGATGGCCAGGCGGTTGTTCACGTCGTCCCCGCTGCCCGACACGGCAAAGCCGTGTTCCCGGCGGAGGATGCCCCGCTCCTCCAGGGCGTCCAGGTCCTTGCGCACCGTCACCTGGGACACGCCCAGCCGCTGGGCCAGGACGGAGACCTCCATCCGCCCGCACTGGGAAAGCAGCTCCAAAATTTGGGACTCCCGCGCTTTTCTCATAAAAAACCTCTCAAAACTGTTATCGGAAGGTGCAGTCCAGGCCGGCGTCCAGGAAAATCTGCCGGTAGCCGGCCAGGTCCTCCGGGTGGAGCTGCTCTACCCCGTCGTAGTCGTAGGAGACCCCCATCTGCTGGTATTTCCGCTCCCCAAACTGGTGGAAGGGGAGGAGATGGACCTCGTGAACCTTCAAATCGGTGAGGAGGGCGGCCAGCTGTCTGGCGTCCTCCGGGCCGCTGTTGAACCGGGGGATTACCGGGATGCGGGCGATTATGTCCTTGCCCGAGACGGCGGCGGTGCGGAGGTTGTCCAAAATCAGCCGGTTGTCCACGCCGGTGCCCGCCCTGTGGACGGCGGGGTCGCTGTGTTTGACATCCAGCAGCAGGAGGTCCACCTCGTCCAGCAGCAGCCGGAATTGCTCCGGGGCGGCAAAGCCGGTGGTCTCGGCGGCGGTGTGGATTCCCTCAGCCCGGGCGGCCCGGCACAGGGCGGCGGCAAACTCCGCCTGCTGGAGCACCTCGCCCCCAGAGAGGGTCATTCCGCCCCCGGACTGGTCGTAGAAGGCCTTGTCCTGAAGGACCTCGGCCATGACCTCCTCCACCGTCACCTCCCGGCAGCGGCAGCGGTCATCGTCCAGCAGCTGGGCCTGGGCGGCATACCGGTTTTGCGATTCCGGGTTGGCGCACCAGCGGCAGGCCAGAGGGCAGCCCTTGAAGAATACGGTGGTGCGGATGCCCGGACCGTCGTTGATGCTGAACTTCTGAATATTAAAGATTTGCCCGGTCTGTGACATATGCCGCGCCTCCCGTCTGTTTACTTCGTTATTATAGTGGGAGCGGCATCCATTGTAAAGGTGCAAAAATCCACAAAGTTTAAATTTGAAATTTGTATACTTTCATTCGTAAGTTTTTGTTGACTTACCAAGTGGGGTCTGTTATGATGAAGCCAAAACCGGGGGAAGCCTTCCCCGCTGACAGTTTTAACAGGGAGGTCACAGACCATGAAGAATACACAGCATTTCGGCGACCTGACGCCCCGGATGGAGCATTTTCGGGAGGAGCTGCTGGAGACCGAGCCTCAGGTGTGCGCCCAGCGCGCCATCCTTACCACACAGAGCTATAAGGAGCACGGCGACCAGCCCGTTACCCTGAAGCGGGCCTATATGCTCCAGAATATTCTGGAGCACATGAGCATCTTCATCGAACCCGACACCCTGCTGGCAGGCAACCAGGCTTCCACCAACCGGGCGGCCCCCATCTTCCCGGAGTACGCCATGGACTGGGTCATCCGGGAGCTGGACGAGTTTGAGGGCCGGGACGGCGACGTCTTCCGCATCAGCGAGAAGACCAAGGAGGAGTTAAGGGAGATCTACCCCTTCTGGCAGCACAACACCCTCCTGGACAAGGGCCTGGCCGCCATCCCCCCCGAGAGCCGGGTGTTCTACGACCTGGGTATCATCAAGGCGGAGGGAAATATCACCTCGGGCGACGCCCATGTGGCGGTGGCCTACGCCGACCTGCTGCGGCTGGGGCTGGTGGACTACCAGCGGCGCACCAGGGAGCATCTGGAGAAGCTGGACCTCACCGACTGTAAAAATCTGAAAAAATCCTACTTCTACCGGGCCATTCTCATTGTGATTGACGCTGTGCGGACCTTTGCCGCCCGGTACGCCGCCCTGGCGGAGGAGCAGGCCAAGTCCGCCGCCCCGGAGCGGGCCGCCGAGCTGACCGAGATGGCCCGCATCCTGCGCAAGGTGCCCTATGAGCCGGCTGAGACCTTCCAGGAGGCGGTGCAGTCCCTGTGGCTGGTCCATCTGGTGCTCCAGATCGAGTCCAACGGCCATTCCCTGTCCTACGGGCGGATGGACCAGTACCTCTACCCCTACTACGCCAAAGACCTGGAGGTGGGGCGGATTACCGAAGACAGCGCCTGCGAGCTGATGGCCAACCTGTGGCTGAAGACCTTTACCATCAATAAAATTCGCTCCTGGAGCCACACCCAGTTCTCCGCCGGCTCCCCTCTGTATCAGAACGTCACCGTGGGCGGCCAGACGGCGGACAAGAGGGACGCGGTGAATCCCATGTCCTACCTGATTCTGCGCAGCGTGGCCCAGACCCGTCTGCCTCAGCCCAACCTCACTGTGCGCTACCATGCCGGCCTGTCGGAGGACTTTATGTCCGAGGCCATCGAGGTGGTGAAGCTGGGCTTCGGTATGCCCGCCTTCAACAACGACGAGATCATCATTCCCTCTTTCATCAGCCGGGGGGTGAAGGAGGAGGACGCCTACAACTACTCCGCTATCGGCTGCGTGGAGACCGCCGTCCCCGGCAAGTGGGGCTACCGGTGCACCGGCATGAGTTTCCTCAACTTCCCAAAATCCCTGTTGATTGCTATGAACGACGGCGTGGACCCTCAAAGTGGCCAGAAGCTGACGGACGGCGCTGGCCACTTCACGGGTATGACCTCCTATGACCAGCTGTCCCACGCCTGGGATGTGGTCATCCGGGACTTCACCCGCCACAGCGCCATCATCGAGAACGCCTGCGACATGGTGCTGGAGGAGGACGTGCCCGACATCCTCTGCTCCGCCCTGTGCGAGGACTGCATCGGCCGGGGGCTCACCCTGAAGGAGGGCGGCGCGGTCTACGACTTCATCAGCGGCCTTCAGGTGGGCATCGCCAACCTGGCCGACTCCCTGGCCGCCATCAAGAAGCTGGTGTTTGAGGAGAAGGTTTTCACCCCCGCCCAGCTGTGGGAGGCCCTCCAGACCGATTTCGCTGGCGAGGAGGGGGAGCGGGTCCGCCAGCTGCTGATCCACCAGGCTCCCAAGTACGGCAACGACGACGACTATGTGGATAAGCTGGTGGTGGACGCCTACGACGTCTACATCGACGAGATTAAGAAGTACCCCAACACCCGCTTTGGCCGGGGGCCCATCGGGGGCATCCGGTATGCGGGCACCTCCTCCATCTCGGCCAACGTGGGGCAGGGGAGGGGCACCCTGGCCACCCCCGACGGCCGCCACGCCGGCGAGCCCCTGGCCGAGGGCTGTTCCCCCAGCCACGCCATGGACACCCACGGCCCCACCGCCGTGTTTAAGAGCGTGTCCAAGCTGCCCACCGCCGACATCACCGGCGGCGTCCTCCTCAACCAGAAGGTGACCCCCACCCTGCTGTCTCGGGAGGAGAACAAGACTAAGCTTATTGCCCTGATCCGGGCCTTCTTCAACGCCCTCCACGGCTACCACGTCCAGTATAACGTGGTCTCCCGGGAGACCCTTCTGGACGCTCAGGTCCACCCGGAGGACCACCGGGACTTGATCGTTCGGGTGGCCGGCTACAGCGCCTTCTTTAATGTGTTGTCCCGCCAGACCCAGGACGATATCATCGCCCGTACCGAACAGACCCTGTAACAAAAGCGCCCCCGGCCGCGAGGCCGGGGGCATTTTGGGTTCATTCGTGAAAATGGACAACAGATAGACGCCAAAACGATAAAAATAAATAATCCCTTTTCAGATTGGTGTTACGAAAAGCCGCTTCGTCAAACCGCGCGTCAAAATATCCAAAGCGGGCAATCCTCTGTTGATGGATGACTTGTGTTTGTCAAGAAAAAAGTTAAGCAAAAGGGCTCGAAAAAGGTGAGCACCCTCAGCACCTATAAACAATAAGGAT
>ERZ808037.88-NODE-88-length-97341-cov-31.188857_pt1 | contig 97341 bp, 78 predicted proteins | sample MGYA00380190_ERZ808037 | MGnify/ENA primary metagenome ERZ808037 (study PRJEB31490, sample SAMN06133399) | mouse gut metagenome | isolation source: J9 | host: mice | place: China: Chengdu | collected 2015-05 ... | reverse complement strand
GTCGCAGGTATTTTCCAGTGAAAATTTCCTTTGCATGCGGAGCGCTCAACGGGGGCTTGCTCAGCCCCCTCGGCGCGGGGCCTACCTCTGAGGGAGAGTGAGGAGAATGCCGTTGCACTTCTTATTGGAATCTTTCCCGCAGGATTTTTGACAAAAGATGTGGCGGATACGGATGAATTATGTAAATTTGCAGTTGATTGGCAACGAAGATGCCTGCTAGTCAAAGACTAACCTATAACCAACGCCCGGGAAGCAGCGAGGATATGCGTCAGCCGCCGCCTCCCGAGAAGAAACACAGCGAATTTACCTGATTCACAAATGAATAAAATTCTTGAAAAAGAGCATTTCTCCGAGAAGGTGGTTAAGCTCGTGGTTGAAGCGCCGCTGATTGCGCGGTCGCGTAAACCGGGTCACTTTGTAATAGTAATTTGCAACGAAAAGGGCGAACGCATCCCTCTGACCATCGCCGACGCCGATGAAAAGCGCGGCACCATCACCCTGGTAGTGCAGGCCGTGGGCGAATCCACGCGCCAGATCTGCGCCAAAGAAGCCGGCGAATACCTCCACGACGTGGTAGGTCCGCTTGGGCGCGCCACAGCCATCGGCAAATACGGCACCGTAGTCTGCTGCGGTGGCGGCGTGGGCGTAGCTCCGCTGCTCCCCATCCTTAAAGCCATGAAGCAGGCCGGCAACCGCGTGATTGCCATCCTTGCCGCCCGAACCAAAGACCTCATTATCCTCGAGGAGCAGGTGAGAGAATGGGCCGACGAGGTGATAATCATGACCGACGACGGCAGCTACGGCCAGAAGGGGCTTGTGACCAACGGCCTGGAGCAGGTGATTCTCCGCGAGAAAGTCGATCTGGTATGCTGCATCGGTCCGGCCATCATGATGAAATTCGTATCGCTGCTCACCAAGCGCTACGAAGTGCCTACGATCGTGTCGCTCAACACCGTGATGGTCGACGGCACAGGCATGTGCGGCGCCTGCCGCGTCACCGTGGGCGGCAAGATGCGCTTCGTATGCGTCGACGGCCCCGAATTCGACGCCCATCAGGTCGATTTCGACGAGATGCTTATGCGTCTGAAAGCCTGACGGTCAAGCCGATCATATCAAGCAAACATCCCCCTGTCTCTCCTGACATATCTTATCTACAGCTTTTAAATATCTCATAATGAACACCATATCTCCACGCGACGCCAAATGGCGTGAGGAGCTTCGCCAATCTCACACGGCAAAAGAGCGCACCGCAATCCCGCGCGCCAAAATGCCCGAACTCGACCCGGACTACCGCATAACATGCAATGAAGAAGTGAATCAGGGCCTCTCGGCCGAGCAGGCCGTGGTGGAAGCCACCCGTTGCCTCGACTGCCCCGATCCGCAGTGTGTGACCGGCTGCCCCGTAGGCATCAACATCCCCGGATTCATCAAAAACATAGAGCGCAAGAACTTCGAGGAAGCAGCCATTGTGCTCAAAGAGACCAGCGCACTGCCTGCCGTCTGCGGACGCGTCTGCCCCCAGGAGCGCCAGTGCGAATCGAAATGTATCTACAACAAGATGAAGAAGCAACCCGTGGCCATAGGCTATCTGGAGCGCTTCGCCGCTGATACCCACCGCGAAAAAGGCTCGGGCGAAATGCCCGTGCAGGAAGCTGCCAACGGCATAAAGGTGGCAGTGGTCGGATCCGGACCCAGCTCGCTGTCGTTTGCAGGCGACATGGCCCGCCGAGGCTTCGAAGTGCATGTGTTTGAGGCGCTTCACGAGATCGGCGGTGTGCTGAAATACGGCATACCCGAATTCCGCCTTCCCAACTCTGTGGTGGATGCTGAAATCGAAGCCCTGCGCAAGATGGGCGTACAGTTCCTGACCGACTGCGTGGTCGGTAAGACCATCAGCTACGACGACTTGATGAATCAGGGATTCAAAGGCGTATTCGTGGCTTCCGGAGCCGGCCTGCCGCGCTTCATGGGTATCCCGGGAGAAAACTTTGTCGGCGTAATGTCGAGCAACGAATATCTGACCCGCGTCAACCTGATGGGCGCCGGTCGCGACGGGTGGGCAACCCCCGTAATCCGCGGCAAACGCGTAGCCGTGATCGGCGGCGGCAACACAGCCATGGACTCATGCCGTACGGCCCGCCGCATGGGCGCCGAAGAGGTCTACATCGTCTACCGCCGCTCGGAGGCCGAAATGCCGGCACGAGTGGAGGAAGTGCACCATGCCAAGCAGGAGGGTGTGCAGTTCCTTACGCTCCATAACCCGATAGAATATCTTGCCGATGAGAACGGCAGGGTGCGCGCTATGCGCCTGCAGCGCATGGAGCTGGGCAAGCCTGATGCCTCAGGTCGCCGCTCACCGGTGCCTGTAGAGGGCGACATCGTGGAGATGCCTGTCGATCAGGTGATTGTAAGCGTCGGGGTATCGCCCAACCCGCTCATCCCCAATTCAATAGACGGCCTTGAAGTGACTCGCCGGGGCACCCTCGTGGTCAACGACGACACGCTTGAGACCACTCTGCCGCTGATGTTCGCCGGAGGCGACATCGTGCGCGGAGGTGCCACCGTAATCCTCGCCATGGGCGACGGCCGCAAAGCCGCTGCCGCAATGGCTGATAAACTACTGAACAAATAACACCAATCACACACATGTCAGAACTTACAATCGGCGAGGTCTACCGCGCCCAAATGGTACTGAAGGATGTGGCCCGTCATCCTAAAATCATCGGACCTACCGCTCTCAGCGACAAGTGCCACATTTATCTCAAACCTGAGAACCTGCAGTATACCGGCTCCTTCAAGCTTCGCGGAGCATACTATAAAATCTCCCAGCTCAGCGACGAAGAGAAGAAGCGCGGCGTAATAGCCTGCTCGGCAGGCAATCACGCCCAGGGCGTAGCTCTCGGAGCCACGCACAACGGCATCAAGAGCCTCATCTGTCTGCCCGCCGGCGCCCCTATTTCCAAAATCGAGGCAACCAAGCGGCTCGGCGCCGAAGTATGCCTGGTGCCCGGAGTATACGACGACGCATACGCCAAAGCCCTGGAACTTAAGGAGAAGCACGGCTACACCTTCGTGCATCCCTTCGACGACCCGCTGGTGATCGCCGGGCAGGGCACAATCGGCATCGAGATCGTCGAGGAAATGCCTGATGTAGAAGCAGTGGTAGTGCCTGTAGGCGGTGGCGGACTGATTTCCGGTGTAGCATTCGCTGTAAAGACCCTGCGCCCCGACATCAAAGTCTACGGCGTACAGGCCGAGGGAGCGCCCTCGATGGTCAAATCGCTTGCCTGCGACAAGCGCGAGCATCTGGCCACAGTCTCCACCATAGCCGACGGTATCGCCGTGAAAGAGCCCGGAGTGAACACCTTCGAATTCTGCAAGAAATATGTGGACGATATCGTCACGGTCAACGACGACGAGATAGCAGCCGCCATCCTCGCCCTTATCGAGAAGCAGAAGCTGGTGGCCGAAGGCGCCGGAGCCACAGCCGTGGCCGCCGCCATGTTCGGCAAGCTCCCCGTCGACGGCAAGAAGGTGGTATGTCTTGTATCGGGCGGAAACATCGACGTCAACACACTCAACCGCATCATCAACCGCGGCCTGGGCAAAGCCGGCCGCCTCTGCACTCTCGAGCTGGAAGCTGCCGACAAGCCCGGCACACTGTCGGCCGTGCTCAAAATCGTGGGCGAAGAGGGTGGCAACATCCTCGGCGTCAACCATGAGCGCGTAGCATCAGCCACCACCGACATCAATTCCTGCCTGCTCCATCTCGAGCTTGAAACCCTCAACAACAGCCACATAGCCCGCATCAAGAAGTCGCTTCAGAAGGCAGGCTACCGCGTAATAGAATAAATGAAGAAAAGAGTTGCCATTCAGGGTGTAGCAGGCTGTTTCCACGACGCTGCGGCCCGCGAATATTTCCATGGCGAAGATATAGAGACAGTCCCGTGCGAGACGTTCCGTCTGATGATGGAGCGTCTCGACGCCGACGCCTCCCTGCTGGGTATCATGGCTATAGAAAACACCATAGCCGGGTCGCTGCTGCAAAACCATGAGCTTATCCGCCGCAGTCATGCCGTGGTTGTCGGCGAGCACCGCATGCGCATCTCGCATGTGCTGGCGGCTCTGCCTGGACAGCAGATCGATGAGCTCACCGAGGTGAACTCCCACCCTATGGCCCTGATGCAATGTGAGGAATATCTGCAGCGCCACCCCAACCTGCGCATGGTCGAGAAATTCGACACCGCCGGGAGCGCCTGCGAAATAGCCCGGGAGGGGCTCAGAGGGCATGCGGCCGTATGCGGCGAATATGCCGCCGAGCTATACGGGCTTGAAATCCTTGAGCGCGGCATAGAGACCAACAAGCGCAATTTCACGCGCTTCCTCGTGCTCGCCGACCCGCTGTCGGTCAGCGAATTGCGGCCTAAGCCGGAGAGCCTTAACAAGTCGTCGATCGTGTTCACCCTTCCCCACTCCGAAGGAGCGCTGAGCAAAGTGCTGACCATCCTCTCGTTTTACGACATGAACCTGAGCAAAATCCAGTCGGTGCCCATCATCGGCCGCGAATGGGAATACCGCTTCTATGTGGACCTCACATTTGCAAGCTACGTGCGTTACACTCAGGCTATCACAGCCATCACCCCGCTAATCAGCGAACTTAAAATCCTGGGCGAATACCTCGATTCGACCCTCAACTCTGCGGACAAATGACAAAGAAAATCACTGCGGCCAACCGCGTCGGCCGGATACAGGAATACTATTTCTCGCGCAAGCTGCGCGAAGTGGCCCAAATGCGTGCCGACGGCATCGATGTCATCTCGCTGGCCATAGGCGGACCCGACCGTCCGCCCATGCCCGAAGTGATAGAGACCCTGAGCCGGGAAGCCGCCAAAGACAATGTCCACTCCTATCAGCCCACCGCCGGCATAAAAGAGCTTCGTCAGGCCTGGGCCGACTGGTATCGCCGTCACTACGGCGTCAGTCTGGACCCTGACCGGGAAATCCAGCCGCTCACAGGCTCCAAAGAGGGGGTAATGCTACTGTCGCTGACCTTCCTCAATCCCGGCGACGCCGTACTGGTGCCGGATCCGGGCTATCCCACTTATACATCGGCTTCACAACTGGCTGAGGCCGAGATTATCCCGTATTCGCTCACGGCGGAAAGGGGCTGGATGCCCGATTTCGACGAGCTGGAGCGTCTGGCCGGCGACCGCGTGAAGATGATGTGGGTCAACTACCCACACATGCCCACCGGTACGCCCGCCGACATGGACACGCTTGGCCGCCTGGTGGATTTCGCCCGCCGCCACGGCATTGTGCTTGTCCACGACAACCCCTACAGCTTTATTCTCAACGACCATCCGCGCAGCATCATGGAGATACCCGGTGCGCGCGAGGTGACCGTGGAGATGAATTCGCTGAGCAAGAGCTACAATATGGCCGGATGGCGCATGGCGGCTCTGGTGTCGAATCCGGAGTTCGTAGGCTGGGCCCTGAAGGTGAAATCCAATCTGGAGAGCGGCCAGTTCCTCCCGATGATGCGCGCAGCGGTCTGCGCCCTGAACGATCCCGACCCTCAATGGCATGCGAGGCTGAACGCCATGTACAGCGAGCGGCGAGCCGTGGCAGAGCAGATTATGGAGGCTATAGGCTGCCGCATCGACCCGTCGCAGACCGGCCTGTTCCTTTGGGGTAGAATCCCCGAAGAAGCCGAAAGCGCCGAAGCGTTAGCCGACGCCCTGCTTTACGACAAGCATGTGTTTGTCACACCGGGCAGCATCTTCGGGCATAACGGCAGCCGCTATCTGCGTCTGTCGCTCTGCGCTCCCAAAGAGACTCTGCAGAAGGCATTGGAGCGGCTGAAATAGCCGCCGCCTGCCCTCCAAGACGCAGCAGCCAGTCAACCGCCTCATACGGGCAGAAGCTATCGCATCTGACTGATGAGATCTTAAAACGTCAATCAATCTACCTTAAATATCAATCATTCAAATCTCTCTCACCAATCCTAATTATGAAAGAATTCAACCCCATAACCCTGCCGGGCGTCAATCCCGATGACATGCTGGTGATTGCAGGCCCCTGCAGCGCCGAGACTGAAGAACAGGTGATGACCACCGCACGCGACCTCCATCGCTCCGGCATCAAGATATTCCGCGCCGGCATCTGGAAACCGCGCACGAAGCCCGGCGGCTTCGAGGGTATCGGCGCCCCGGGCCTCGAATGGCTCAAACGCGTAAAAGCCGAGACGGGGATGTACACAGCCACGGAAGTGGCCATGCGAGCCCATGTGGAGCTGGCGGTAGAGGCCGGAGTTGACCTCCTCTGGATCGGCGCCCGCACTTCGGCCAACCCCTTCGCCATGCAGGAGATAGCCGACACGCTGCGCGGCCTCGGAGTCGATGTGCCGGTTCTGGTCAAGAATCCCGTCAACCCCGATCTGGAGCTTTGGGTGGGCGCCCTGGAGCGTCTGGTAAATGCCGGAGTCACACGCATCGGAGCCATCCACCGCGGATTCTCCACCGACGGCAAGCACATCTACCGCAATATGCCCCAATGGCATATCCCCATCGAGCTGCGCCTGCGCTTCCCTTCGCTTCCCATAATCTGCGACCCCTCGCATATCGGCGGCAAGCGCGAGCTGGTGGCTCCCCTATCGCAGCAGGCCCTCGACATGGGATTCAACGGCCTGATTATCGAGACCCACTGCCAGCCGGAGAAAGCCTGGAGCGACGCCGCACAGCAGATTACCCCCGATGTGCTCTCCGTGATACTCTCCACGCTGAAAATCCGCGACGACAAGCAGAGCACAGAGAGCCTGGCCATGCTGCGCCGGCGCATCGACTCCATCGACAACGAACTGCTCGACGTGCTGTCGCGGCGTATGCAGGTGTCGCGCGAGATCGGCCAGTATAAGAAGGAGAACTCGATGCCGGTGGTGCAGGCAGGGCGCTACAACGATGTGCTCCGCTCGCGTATCGAGATGGGCGAGCAGCTGGGGATGTCGGCCGAGTTCATGCGCACTTTCCTGCTTGCAGTCCACGATGAGTCAGTGCGCCAGCAGATTGAAATCCTCAATCACTGAAGCTGATCGTTGAGGTTTTACAGATTTTTCGTAACTTTGCGCTTTGAAAAATCGAATCGTAAAGCTAACAACAAATTATGAACATTGCAATTATTGGAACAGGCTACGTAGGGCTTGTCTCGGGGACATGTTTTGCCGAGATGGGCGTCAACGTGAGCTGTGTTGACATTGATGCGAAAAAGATTGAGCGCCTTCGCAACGGAGACGTGCCCATCTACGAGCCGGGACTGGACGAGATGGTGCTCCGCAACCAGCGCGAGGGACGCCTGAAATTCACCACCGACCTGCGCGAGGTGCTCGACGACGTGGAGGTGGTGTTCTGCGCCGTTGGCACACCTCCCGACGAGGATGGCTCGGCCGACCTGAAATATGTGCTTGAAGTGGCCCGCGAATTCGGCCGGTATATCAATAAGTACACCCTCCTGGTGACCAAATCGACCGTACCCGTAGGCACATCGCTGAAGGTCAAGGCAGCAATCAGCGAGGAGCTGGCCAAGCGCGGGGTAGATATTCCCTTCGATGTGGCCTCCAACCCCGAATTCCTCAAGGAAGGAGCTGCAATCAAAGACTTTATGAGCCCCGACCGAGTGGTGGTAGGCGTCGAGAGCGAGCAGGCCCGCGAGCTGATGAGCCGCCTCTACCGCCCGTTCCTGCTGAATAATTTCCGCGTGATTTTCACCGACATCCCCTCGGCAGAGATGATCAAATACGCCGCCAACTCGATGCTGGCCACCCGCATATCGTTCATGAACGACATCGCCAATCTGTGCGAACTCGTCGGAGCCGACGTCAACATGGTGCGCAAGGGTGTAGGCAGCGATTCGCGTATCGGCTCGAAATTTCTCTACCCCGGCTGCGGCTACGGCGGCAGCTGCTTCCCCAAGGATGTCAAAGCGCTGATTCACACCGCTGAAAAGCATGGCTACAAGATGCATGTGCTCTCGGCTGTGGAAGAGGTCAACGAGGCTCAGAAGTCGGTGGTATTCGAAAAGCTGGCCCGCCACTTCGGAGGCGTCGAAAACCTCAGGGGACGCCGCGTGGCCATCTGGGGTCTGGCCTTCAAGCCCGAGACCGACGATATGCGCGAAGCCACATCGGTGGTCACCATCGACCTGCTGAAGAAAGCCGGATGCGGCATCAAGGTGTTCGACCCGGTGGCTATGGATGAATGCCGCCGCCGTATGGGCGACTCAGTGGAGTATGCCACTGATATGTACGACGCCGTACTTGACGCCGACGCGCTGCTGATGCTGACGGAATGGAAGCAGTTCCGCCTCCCTTCGTGGGGCGTGATCACGCGCTCCATGAAATCGCCTGTTGTGATCGACGGCCGCAACATCTACGATCCCGAAGACATGGAAAAGCAGGGGATACAATACCACTGCATCGGCAGAAGATAACTTTTAACAGATACAGACAACATGGCGGAATGTTATGTGGTGATAGTGGCGGCGGGCAAAGGCTCGCGATTCGGGTCTCAGATGCCAAAGCAGTTTCTGAACCTGGAGGGACGCCCCGTACTGGCCCACACCATAGACGCATTCCGCCGCGCACTCCCCCAGAGCCGCATCATAGTGGTGCTCTCGGCGGAGATGCGTTCATACTGGGCAGAAGAGGCCGAGCGATACGGCGTAAGTCAGCATGAGACAGTAATCGGCGGCGCCACACGCTGGGAATCGGTCAAAAACGCTCTTCTCTGCATCCATGATGCCGATGCCGACGCTCTGGTGCTCGTCCACGACGGAGCCCGTCCGCTTGTGGACCGAGCTACGATTCTGGCAGCGGCAGAAGGCGCCCGGAAGGCTGACGGCGCCATTCCGGCCATCGCAGTCAGCGACTCTCTCAGAGAAATCTCCTCCGCGACAGACTCCGACAGGGCGTTTATCACTTCCCGAAGCGTCGACAGAGCGAGATACCGCGCTATGCAGACTCCGCAGGCCTTCGCGCTTGCCCGGCTGCTGGAGGCCTACCGCCGGCCATGGTCGCCGACGTTCACCGATGACGCCTCGGTGATGGAAGCCGCCGGATTCACCAATCTGGCGCTGACCCCGGGCTCGCCCGAGAACATCAAGATTACAAATCCGCAGGATCTGGCTGTGGCTACGGCCATCTTGCGCATGCGCAAGACACAGACCACTGAAAATCAGAAGGATAAGGAGGGATAAGGGAGTGCGTCCGCTGCGGGAATTCGACATAAAATATGTGAAGGGCATCGGTCCGCGCATCGCGGACACCCTGGCTAAAGAGCTGAACATCAAGTCGGTCTACGATCTCATACACCATTTCCCCACTCACTACCTCGACCGCTCACAGTCCTACCGCATCAGCGAATTCACCCGGGATATGCCCGCCGTGCAGGTGCGCGGCCGGTTCATCACCTTCAATGTGGCGGGGGAAGGCGCCAAGATGCGTCTGGTGGGGCTTTTCACCGACGGAACGGCCACGATGGAGGTAGTCTGGTTCCGCAAAATCAAGCAGTTGCGCGAATTGTACCATACGGGCACGGAGTATATCGTCTTCGGCCGGCCGCAAGAGTTCAACCGGCGCTGGAGCATGACTCACCCCGAAGTCGACAAACCCGAGAGCCTTCAGGCGGGAGCACCCATGCGCGGCGTCTACCCTCTGACGGAGCAGTTGCGCAACCGCAATATCGGTGGGCGCCAGCTGTTTACGTGGATTCAGAACGCATTGGCAGTGTGCGGCCCCATACCCGAATGTCTGCCGCAGGAAGTCGTTGAACGCCATAACCTTATGAGCGCTGATGAGGCTATACGCATCCTCCACTGCCCTACCGACAACGCCTTGCTTCAGCGAGCCCGCGAGCGCATGAAGTTTGAGGAGCTATTCTTCCTTCAGCTTAATATCCAACGCTTTGCGCGCAAACGCACGGCTACTCTGCGCGGGCCGGTATTCAACAAGATAGGCCGGTTTTTCAACGGGTTCTACTCCCAGATGCTCCCCTTCCCGCTTACGGGAGCGCAGAAACAGGTGCTTCGCGAAATACGCGCCAACTTGGCCACCGGCCAGCAGATGAACCGCCTCGTTCAGGGTGATGTCGGCTCGGGCAAGACCATAGTGGCACTGATGTCGATGCTGATGGCCCTCGACAACGGCTATCAGGCCGCACTGATGGCGCCGACGGAAATTCTTGCCACACAGCATTATGAAACGCTCCGGAGCATGGTGGCCCCTCTTGGGGTCAACCTGCGCCTGCTCACCGGATCGACGCGCAAGAAGGAGCGCGACGAGATACACGCCCAGCTGCTCGACGGCACTCTCCACATGATTGTGGGCACACACGCCCTGATCGAGGATACGGTAAAATTCCGGAATCTCGGCTTTGTGGTCATCGACGAGCAGCACCGCTTCGGAGTGATGCAGCGCGCACGACTTTGGCAGAAGGGGGCGATTGTGCCGCATGTGCTGGTGATGACAGCGACGCCTATTCCGCGCACTCTGGCCATGACCGTCTACGGCGACCTCGATGTTTCTGTCATTGACGAACTGCCGCCGGGACGCACACCCGTCACTACCCTGCTACGCTACGACGACCAGCGTTTTGGCGTCTACCGCTCCATCGGACGTCAGCTGGCAGCCGGACGTCAGGTCTACATCGTCTACCCTCTGATTCAGGAGAGCGAGAAGCTCGACCTAAAGAGTCTGGAAGAGGGATACGAACTCATCCGCGACACCTTCCCCAGCTACCGCACTGCCTATGTCCACGGCAAGATGAAACCCTCCGAAAAAGATCATCAGATGCAGCTTTTCGCTTCGCATCAGGCTGACATACTGGTGGCTACCACAGTAATAGAAGTGGGAGTAAACGTGCCCAACGCCACGGTGATGGTAATTGAAAACGCCGAGCGTTTCGGGCTGTCGCAGCTGCATCAGCTTCGCGGACGCGTAGGACGCGGGGCCAATCAGAGTTTCTGTGTGCTCATGTCGAAACGCAAGATAACCGCCGACACACGTAAACGCCTGGAACTGATGACCTCAACCACCGACGGATTTCTCATCGCCGAAGCCGACATGAAGATGCGCGGCCCCGGCGACATCGAGGGGACCATGCAGAGCGGTATCCCCTTCGAGCTTCATATGGCAAACCTCGCCACCGACGGGCAGATTGTGCAGCTGGCGCGCGACGCCGCCGCTGCCATCCTCGACGCCGACCCGACGCTGACCTCTCCGGGCCATGAGGCCATGCTGGCTGAACTTGACGCCCTCTACCGCCGGCCTCTCGACCTTTCTCGCATCTCGTAAAGCCCAGTTGCGCACCTTGTAAAGGGCGTCAGATCTGATGAATATCTCATGACGGGATTTTCCCCGGCGACGGCTCGAATCAGGCCGGCAGAAAATTGTTCAGAAATATGTTGCATAACATAAATAGCCATATCATACTATAGTTCTGCAAGTTAGCATCTGATTTTAGGGCGCGTTTCGGAATGTTATAATTATTTAAGACTGAAAAATTTCGCCGTTGGGCAAGTTTTTTGTACCTTTGAAGTCGATAGGGAAGATTTTATCCAACCCTGCATAGGCAAACCCACGGCAAATGTGGGTAAACCGCTCCCCGATATGGGCATTCGGCCTATGTCCCCGATCTAAACCGAACGACATGGAAACTACACTTGTAATCGTGAAACCCTCCGGCATTCAGCGTGGCCTCTGCGGCGCGGTGATTTCGCGATTTGAACAGAAAGGCCTGATCATCGCAGGCCTCAAGATGATGCAACTCGACGAGAAAATACTGCGCGAGCACTATGCCCACCTCGTCGACCGCCCCTTCTTCCCCTCGCTTGTCGAGTCAATGACCGCCACACCGGTGGTAGTGGCAGCTGTGCGCGGCGTTGACGCCGTAAGCGTAGTGCGCGCAATGACAGGCGCCACCAACTCGCGCAAAGCCGAGCCCGGCACTATCCGCGGCGATTACGGCATGAGCGGACAGATGAACATCGTCCATGCCAGCGATTCGCCTGAAAACGCCGCCATCGAGGTGGCCCGGTTCTTCCGCCCGAGCGAAGTGTTCAATTATCTTCCATGTTCCATTCCTGCCATCTACGCCTCCGACGAAATCACTTCGCAAAAATAAACCCCTCTCCCACACCATGATTCATCAGCACATCAGCAAATTAGTATTAATCCTCATAACATCGGCAGCGGCTCTCACAGCCGGCGCCCAGACCCTGCGCGTCCCCTCGGCCCATCAGGCTGAGCATGACAATCTCATCGCGCGTCAGGAAAACATCGGCAACCAGATATCGTCGCAAGACACCCAGAATTTCCTCGACAACCTTTTCAAGGACGAGGAAGAACCTGAAATGGACATCTACATGGAAGGCTGGGACTCGCGCCGCGTCAATCCCTTCTCGGCCAAGGATGTTCCCGACTCGAAAACTATCGACGTAAGCGACTTCGCAATGCCCTGTCCGGGCTACGTCACCTCGCCCTACGGCTACCGTCCGCGCTTCCGCCGAGAGCATAAAGGCGTCGACCTCAAGCTTCAGACGGGCGACACCGTCTACGCAGCCTTCTCAGGTCGCGTTCGCCTGACCAACTTCGAGCGCCGCGGCTACGGATACTACGTCATCCTCCGCCACCCCAACGACCTCGAGACCGTCTACGGCCACCTGTCGAAATTCCTCGTCAAAGACGGTCAGGACGTGAAAGTAGGCCAGCCCATCGCCTTAGGCGGCAACACAGGACGCAGCTTCGGCTCCCACCTCCACTTTGAGACGCGCTATATGGGTTATCCCATCAACCCCTCGGCCATCTTCGACTTTGCCAACCAGACGGTTCACACCGATACGTATACCTTCACCAAGCGCACCTACAAACGCGCCCGCAACTTCGACCCGGCCGCCAACGAGGAATACGCCCGTCAGTATCGCGAAAGCCATCCGGCAAGAGCTACAGCAAGCTCCACAGCCAGCCGAAGCAGCAAAACGTACGTAGTTCGCCGCGGCGACACCCTGTCGAGAATCGCATCTCGCAACGGAGTTACCGTGCGTCGCCTTTGCAAACTCAACGGTCTGAGCACCAAATCAAAGCTCAAACCCGGCAAAAAGCTCCGCCTGCGCTAAGCGGCATCGCCGTATTAACAGTCAACCCACAGAAGGAGACGCATCGCCCCTGCCGCGACCGCGTCTCCTTTCATTTTCAAGAAGCGACAGCTGCGAATCAACGACCGACCGCTCTGAATTTATTGTCGGTCCGGCGCTAAACATCCGTTCGGGAAAACCTTGCAGAGCAGACAGACGTTATATTTAATAGGCGTAGCAGCCGGAGCGCGACCTTCCGTTGCCTCCGTCCTAAACCCAAAGATTAAAAAAACAAAATATTATGAAGAAATTACTCACACTTTTAGCAGCCGTAGCATTGACTGTCGGCTCGCTCTCGGCACGCGACAAAATCTATCGCAGCGCCGATGTATTGCCACAGGCAGCCCACACAACACTTCAGCAAGCATTCCCCAAAGCTGATGTCAACCGCATAAAGGTAGACAGCGAACTGATTGGCGGCAAAGATTACGAAGTTGTGCTCTCCGACGGCAGCGAAATCGAATTCAACGACAAGGGAGAATGGAAGGAAGTGGACTGCGGCCACCGCGCAGTGCCCCGCCAGTTTGTGCTCCCGCAGATCGCCACCTACGTTAAGGCCAACTACAAAGGCGCCAAAATCGTAAAAGTAGAGAAATCACGCAGCGACTACGATGTAGAACTTTCCACCGGCGTCGATCTCAAGTTCGACCGTTCCGGCGCCTTCCTGCGCATCGACGACTGACCCCGTCCCCGACTGTTACCCGCCTACAGTTGGGCTTGCGACACTTAATGCTTATTTAAACTCCTATTATTTACCCGGTTCCTCTCCGAATCGGGTAATTTTTGGAAATAAAAAGCGAGGGGATTGCGGGGAATCAAAATAAAATTAGTAACTTTGCAGCCGGAATTTCGTAACCGCTGGCGCGACAAGGCTGCGCGCGAATGTTGCGAGTATTGTTAAATTTAAAGCTTTAAATTAGAAATGGACTTAATTAAGGTAGCCGAAGAAGCTTTTGCCTGCGGCAAACAGCATCCTGATTTCGGCCCGGGCGACACCATCACCGTGGCTTACCGAATCAAAGAAGGTAACAAGGAGCGTATCCAGCAGTATCGCGGTGTTGTGATCAAAATCACCGGCGAAGGAGCTAAGAAGCGTTTCACCGTTCGCAAGATCAGCGACAACATTGGTGTAGAGCGCATCTTCCCCCTCGAATCGCCGTTCATCGATTCGATCGTCATCAATAAGTATGGTAAAGTTCGCCGTGCGAAACTTTACTATCTCCGTGGCCTTACCGGCAAGAAAGCCCGTATCAAGGAGCGTCGTGTTGTGAAATAACGGCTGCAACCCTTGCAAGAATCAAGAGGCGATGGACCCACGCAGGGTCCACCGCCTCTCTTTTTGGAGGAAAGGGTGTAAGGCGGGTAATTCGTATAAGTCGTATAAGACGTATAAGACGTATAAAGCGGGCATTCCGGGGATGAATCCGGAAAGCCCGCTTTGATAGAATCTTCTTAAAAGATGGCGGAGAATCTTATACGATGATTATTTTGTGATTTCAACCTTGGCTGAAGCGAAGACGCTGAGGTCGAGGCGACGCATCACTTCTTTGATGGCGCGTGCGGCTTTCACACTCACTCCTGCGGGATTCAGCTCGGGTGCATAGGCTGCTATTGACATCACTCCGGGCATCACGCCAACGATGGCACCGCCCCATGAACGCTTAGCAGGCAGACCGGTCAGCACCAGCCAGGGAGCGTTCATCTTATGAGGTCCGTGAGCAGCAATGAAGCCTACGATATTCTGCGACAGAGCGCCATCGAAGACCACAGCGCCGGATGCGGGGTTCACACCATCGGCGGCGATGGTAGCGCCCATCATGGCCAGATCTTTGGTGGAAGCTGTCATGGCTTCAGCTTTAACATAAAGTTTCACAGCCAGCTCGGCATCATCGTAGAGGTAATATCCGTCGGCGGCCATCTTGTCGACGACGTTATTATCCTGTGCTGCCTTGTAAAGCTGCTCGAACAGTTTATCGTCGAGCACGGGAGGATTATCCATCAGGCCCGTGGTCATATCCTCGTACATGCCCCATTTCCCTTCGGGGTCGCCTGTAGGTTCGATAGCCGAGAAGGCGCGGATGCCATGAGCGCTCAAGCCCAGATCTTTGGGCTTATGCTCAATCTTATGGCAAGGGCAAGTGCCTGATTTCTTGACAATTTCTTCGGGAGAATCCTGAACGAACAGCACCAGATGCTCAGGCACCTTTGCGATGCCGCCCATAGGCGATTTGACATCAGCGTCGCCCTTCGAGAAGGTGCGGCCGTCGGCCAGAGTGACCGTAATGCCGAATTCACCGGCCTTGGCATGGATATTGCGGGGGTCGATTTCGCCCTCTTTTACGGATTTTACTGACTCATAAGCCTCTTCGACGGCTTTTTTCACATCGTCGAAAGATAATTTGCGTTCCATATTACTGAAAATAAAGGTTTTAGTAGTTACATTTCTAAGCCTTCGGCCACCAGACGCACTGCATATCGACGCCCGCGAACCTGAAGCTACATCAGTTTAACGCCGCGGAGGCCTTCAAGGTTCGAAAAAGATTGCGCAGATTAGCGCAAAAATTTGTAACTTTGCAGATTGATAAAAAGATTGAATTAGAGGTATGCAAAACATCCGCAACATTGCTATCATAGCTCATGTCGACCACGGCAAAACCACACTGGTCGACAAAATGCTCCTTGCCGGCAATCTTTTTCGTGAGAATCAAAATGCCGGCGAACTCATACTCGACAACAACGATCTGGAGCGCGAGCGCGGGATAACAATCCTTTCCAAAAACGTTTCCATCGACTATAAAGGTACGAAAATCAACATCATCGACACTCCGGGACACGCCGACTTCGGCGGTGAGGTGGAGCGTGTGCTCAATATGGCCGACGGCTGCCTGCTGCTGGTCGACGCTTTCGAAGGCCCGATGCCGCAGACGCGCTTCGTGCTCCAGAAAGCCATCCAGATGGGCTTGAAGCCGGTAGTGGTCATCAACAAGGTCGACAAGCCCAACTGCCGCCCCGACGAGGTGCAGGAGATGGTGTTCGATCTGATGTTCAACCTTGACGCTACAGAAGATCAGCTCGACTTCCCCACCATCTACGGCTCGGCCAAAAACGGCTGGATGAGCACCGACTGGCGCCAGCCTACGGACAACATCATCCCCGTGCTCGACGCCATCATCAAATACATACCGGCTCCTACCACCTACGAGGGTGATCCCCAGATGCTTATCACCTCGCTCGACTATTCCAACTACGTTGGCCGTATAGCTGTGGGACGCGTCCACCGCGGCACCCTGCGCGAGGGGATGGAGATAGGGCTGTGCAAGCGCGACGGCTCCGTGGTGCGCCAGCGCATCAAAGAGCTTCACACCTTCGAAGGGATGGGGCGCAAAAAGGTACAGGAGGTATCTTCGGGCGACATCTGCGCCATCGTAGGCCTTGAGGGCTTCGAAATCGGCGACACAGTGACGCTCTTCGACCGTCCTGAAGCCCTGCCCCGAATCGCAATCGACGAGCCCACCATGTCGATGACCTTCACCATCAACGACTCCCCCTTCTTCGGCAAGGACGGCAAATACGTCACCTCGCGCCATATCCAGGACCGCCTCACTCATGAGCTCGACAAGAACCTCGCCCTGCGCGTGGAAAAGACCGAACGCGAGGACGCCTGGAATGTGTTCGGCCGCGGTGTACTCCATCTGTCGGTGCTCATCGAGACCATGCGCCGCGAAGGCTACGAGCTGCAGGTAGGTCAGCCTCAGGTGATTGTCAAAGAAATCGACGGTGTAAAATGCGAGCCCGTGGAGCTGCTGACCATCAACGTCACAGAGGAATACGCCTCGAAAATGATCGATATGGTCACACGCCGCAAAGGCGAGATGCTTTCGATGAGCGCTCAGGCCGACCGCGTCCACATGGAGTTCCAGATCCCCTCGCGCGGCATCATCGGTCTGCGCAACAACGTATTGACCGGATCAGCCGGCGAAGCCATCATGGCCCACCGATTCCTGGAATATCAGCCCTGGAAGGGCGATATCGAGCGTCGCACCAACGGCTCGCTCATCGCCATGGAAGCCGGCACAGCCTACGCCTACGCCATCGACAAGCTTCAGGACCGCGGGCGCTTCTTCATCTTCCCGCAGGAGGAGGTCTACGCCGGTCAGGTGGTAGGCGAAAGCGCCAAGGACAAAGATATCGTGATCAACGTCACCAAATCGAAGAAACTGACCAACATGCGTGCTTCGGGCGCCGACGAGAAGGCCAAAATCGTGCCTCCCGTAGTATTCTCGCTTGAGGAAGCGCTCGAATATATCAAGGAGGATGAATATGTGGAGGTTACGCCCCACCATCTGCGCCTGCGCAAGATTATCCTCGACGAGCTCGAGCGCAAACGCGCCAACAAGGCGTAAGCCTCAGGCGCATTGCGGCATCCGACCCATACCCGGCCGCCTCGCCGCATCCATCCAACAAACTCCAACCGACCCAACAACCCACCACCGGCTCATGGCTATAGCAAAACCTTCAATACCTAAGGGCACCCGCGACTTCTCGCCCGTCGAGATGGCCAAACGCAACTATATTTTCTCGACCATCCGCGAAGTGTTTGGTCTATTCGGCTACAACCCTATCGAGACTCCCGCCATGGAGAATCTCTCCACCCTGATGGGCAAATATGGCGAAGAGGGCGACAAGCTGCTGTTCAAAATCCTCAATTCGGGCGACTTCCTGCGCGGCGTCGACCCGCAGCTGATAGCCGACGGCAACTGCCCGAAGCTCGCCACACAGCTCTGTGAGAAGGGGTTGCGCTACGACCTCACAGTGCCCTTCGCACGCTTCGTGGTGCAGCACCGCAACGAGCTCCAGATGCCTTTCAAACGCTATCAAATCCAGCCGGTATGGCGCGCTGACCGTCCGCAGAAGGGCCGTTACCGCGAATTTTACCAGTGCGACGCCGATGTGGTTGGCTCCGACTCGCTTATCAACGAAATCGAACTGATACAGCTCATCGATGAGGTATTCCGCCGCTTCGGGGTACGTATCACCCTGAAAGTCAACAACCGCAAGGTGCTGGCCGGAATCGCCGAACTTATCGGCGCTCCCGAAAAGATAGTAGACATCACAGTGGCTATCGACAAGATCGACAAGATCGGTCTGGAAAAGGTCAACGAAGAGCTTCGTGAGCGCGGCCTCAGCGACGAGGCCATCGCGCGTCTGGAGCCTATCCTCAAAATCTCCGGCTCGGTAGAGGAGCGTCTCGGCCAGCTGGAAGAGCTGCTGGCATCGTCGGAGGTTGGCAGTCTTGGAGTAAAAGAGCTGCGCGAAGTCACCTCCGGTGCACTTGCCCTCGGACTTGAAGCCGAACTCGATCTTGACGTATCGCTTGCCCGCGGCCTGAACTACTACACAGGCACCATCATCGAGGTCAAAGCCCGCGATGTGGAGATCGGAAGCATCACCGGCGGCGGCCGCTACGACAACCTCACCGGAGTGTTCGGTATGCCGGGGCTCTCCGGCGTGGGTATATCCTTCGGAGCTGACCGCATCTACGATGTGCTGAACGCCCTCGACCTCTATCCCTCGTCGACGCGCACATCCGCTCAGGTGATGTTTGTAAACTTTGGCCCGGCAGAGGCCGCAGCCTCTCTCAAGATGATTAAGCAGCTGAGATGCAAAGGCGTATGTGCAGAAATCTACCCCGACTCCGCCAAGATGAAAAAGCAGATGACCTACGCCAACGATATGGCTGTCCCCTACGTGGCCATGGTGGGCGAAAGCGAAATGGCACAAGGGAAGATGGCGCTGAAAAACATGACCACGGGCGAACAAAGCCTCGTGACAGTCGATGAAGCCGCCGCCATGCTTCAGACTTCAAAATAAATCGGCTCCAGGTATCAGCCTGCAATCCCATTTTGGCTGACATTTTAATAATTACCAGCGATATACACCCGTATCATCCGATACCCATTCTAAATTAACTAATGAACAAATTTCTCCGCATCGTCCTGATATTTGCCGCCATCATGGCAGGCACCGTTGCCTCACACGCTGAATTCCGCTGGGGCCCCACCGCCGGAGTGTCGCTTTCCACCCTCAAATTCAAGCAAGACGTACTGACAGTCAAATCAATAGCCGGTCCGACCGTAGGTGTGCAGGGCGAACTGATGTTCTCCGGTATCGGTTTCGGTATCGACGTGGCCGCCCTCTATCAGATGCAGGGAGCCAAGTGCGACCTCGGCCGCTGGCCGCTGTGGGCCGACCAAGGCTACGGCAATGAAAGCGTCCTGCTTCATACGCTCTCGATTCCGGTCAATCTGCGCTTCAAATGGACCCGCATGAGCGGAATAGAGGATTATGTAGCGCCTTATGTGTTTGGCGGACCGGTGGTTAACTTCACTCTCGCTCACTCCAACGCTTCGGCGATGAATTGTGCCGTGGGCAACATCGGTGTTCAGGCCGGTATGGGTTTTGAAATCCTGAAACGCTGGCAAATTCAGGGTTCATACACCTGGGGTATGACTTACGCCTGCAAAGCCAAAAGCCTCATCGACTTCTCTGCCCGCGAAAAATACTGGACCGTACGCGCCGTCTACTTCTTCTAAAAGACAGCATCACCATGAGCGAAGATGTTAACAGTCAGGCAAAGAAGGGGATAACGATCCTGGGGATCGAGTCGAGCTGCGACGATACGTCGGCGGCCGTGATTCGCGACGGATTGCTGCTCTCCAACGTAATAGCTTCTCAAAGCGTCCACGAGGAGTATGGCGGCGTGGTGCCGGAACTGGCCTCGCGCGCGCATCAGCAGAACATTGTCCCCGTGGTGGATGCGGCTCTCAAACGAGCCGGAATCGACAAAAGCGACCTTTCGGCGATAGCCTTCACCCGCGGACCTGGTCTGCTTGGATCTTTGCTTGTCGGCACCTCATTCGCCAAGGGGCTATCGCTGGGTCTGCGCGTGCCCATCATAGACGTCAACCATCTCCACGGCCACGTACTCAGTCATTTTGTACGCACCAAGGAGGATGACCGCGTGCCTGAATACCCATTTCTCTGCCTTCTGATTTCCGGCGGCAACTCCCAGATAGTCCTCGTGCGCAACTACGATGACATGGAGATTCTGGGCCAGACCATCGACGATGCTGCCGGCGAAGCCTTCGACAAATGCGCAAAAGTGATGGGTCTCCCCTATCCCGGAGGGCCCCACATCGACCGTCTGGCCGCCGAGGGCGACCCCACGCACTTCAAATTCGCCAAGCCCCATATTCCCGGACTTGACTACAGTTTTTCGGGTCTCAAGACTTCATTCCTCTACACCCTTCGCGACAATGTGCGTCAGGATCCCGACTTCGTGGAGAAAAACAAAGCCGACCTTGCCGCCTCGCTCCAGCACACTATCATCGACATACTGATCGACAAGCTCGCAAAGGCCGTAGACCAGACCGGAGTGCGCACAGTAGCCATCGGCGGCGGAGTATCGGCCAACTCAGGCGTACGCAAGGCTGTGGCCGACTTCTGCAGCGAGCGTTCCCTGACGGCTTTCATCCCGCAGCGCTCATTTACCACCGACAATGCCGCTATGGTGGCCATCGCCGGATATTTCAAGTATCTCAAAAGCGACTTCTGCCCTTACAATCTCGCCCCCTACGCCCGAGTGACGGTATAAGAGCCGGAAGCAGGGCGCGACAAACCGTCGGCCGAAGCTGCCGTATGGTTCTATCCGTCTAACATCCAATCACTTATTCCACATACAGCTATGAAAGAAGCTCAGCAACTGATGGATCTTCTTCTTAAGCGGCACATGACCTTCGGATCTGCCGAGAGCTGCACCGGAGGGAACATCGCCCACGAGATGACGATGCTCGCCGGGGTTTCGGAAGTGTACCTCGGTTCGGTGGTAAGCTATTCTAATGAGGTAAAGACGGGAGTTTTGCACGTTAAAAAGCAGACTCTTGCGAGCTATGGCGCCGTGTCGGAACAGACAGCGCGTGAGATGGCCGAAGGTGCGCGGAAGGTGCTTGGAGTAGATTGCGCTGTGGCCACATCAGGTATCGCCGGCCCGGGTGGAGCCGTGCCGGGCAAACCCGTAGGCACAGTCTGCATGGCATTCTCCACTCCTGAGGCAACCGTAAGCCATACATTCCATTTTCCAGGCTCACGCGCCGAAGTCATCACCGCAGCCACAGCCACAGCACTGGCCAAAATGGCGAAAATGCTCGCTTAGAGCCCTTCCAGCTCGCTGAGCCATAGCGCCGATGAGGCGTCGGACGGCATGCGCCAGTCGCCACGGGGCGACAGACAAACGGAGCCTACCTTGGGCCCGTCGGGCATGCAGGAGCGCTTAAACTGCTGAGTGAAGAAGCGGCGGTAGAAAGTGCGCATCCATTTCAATATTGTGGCTCGGTCAAACTGCCCTGCGAAGGCCATCTCAGCCAGCGAAAGCACACGCCGCGGCGAGAACCCATAACGCAACATATAATACAGGAAGAAATCATGCAGCTCGTAAGGGCCAACGAGATCTTCCGTTTTCTGTACGATATTGCCGTCGGCATCGGCAGGGATAAGTTCGGGCGAAATGGGTGTATCGATAATGTCGTTAAGCGCTGCAGCCACAGATTTCACCCGACTGCGCATGGCAAACCAGCGCACGAGATACTTCACAAGAGTTTTAGGCACCGAAGCATTGACGCCATACATCGACATCTGGTCGCCGTTGTATGTAGCCCAGCCGAGAGCCAGCTCGGAGAGGTCGCCGGTGCCGAGCACCATTCCATTATACTTATTCGCAAGATCCATAAGGATTTGCGTACGCTCGCGCGCCTGAGAGTTCTCATAGGTGACATCGTGGACGGCTGCATCATGGCCGATGTCGGCGAAATGCTGCTCCACGGCCTTACCGATGGGAATCTCCAGAGTGGTGACGCCCAGCCCTTCCATCAGCGTCACGGCGTTGGAGTGGGTGCGGCCCGTGGTGCCGAAGCCGGGCATCGTGACGCCGATGATACCCTTTACCGGAAGACCGAGGCGACGGAAGGCGTGGGTAGCCACCATCAGAGCCAGAGTGGAATCGAGGCCTCCTGAGATTCCCACTACCAGCGATTTGCACCCCGTGGCTTTCAGTCGGCGTGCAAGACCGGCGGCCTGAATATTGATAATTTCACCGCCGCGGCGATCGATTTCGTCATCGTTGGCGGGAACGAAGGGTCTCGGACTGACATGGCGCATCAGTTCGGGCGCCTCGGCGGCCTCGGCGACAGGAAGGTCTGCATTTACAATACGATAAGCCAGACCAAGGGTAGCTTCGGCACAATCGGCGAAGGATCCCAGATGGAGGCGGTCGCGGCGTATGGCCTCAATGTCGATATCGGCAGCCACAAACTGGGCATCATTTTGCCAACGCTCATTAGCGGCAAGCATGCTGCCGTTTTCAGCTATGAATGCCTTGCCATCAAATACCAGATCGGTAGATGATTCTCCAAAACCGGCGCCCGCATAGACATAACCGCTTATGCAACGGGCCGACTGCTGGAGAATGAGCGAGCGCAGATATGCATATTTGCCGATGATATCGTCGGAGGCAGAGAGGTTGGCTATCACCTCGGCGCCCTCCATGGCAGCGCGCGACGATGGTGGCGCAGGCGTCCAGAGGTCTTCACATATCTCAATACCGACTTTCACTCCGTCGACGTCGGCGAGCAGACCGACACCCAGCGGGGCGCCGAAGGCCTCGCCACTGACACCGCGACCGGAGCGGAACCACCGGCGCTCGTAAAATTCGTTATAGTTGGGAAGGTAGCTTTTAGGTACCGACATCACTACTCGGCCGTCGGCAATGAGGATACCGCAATTGAGCAGGGCATCGCCGCATTTCACGGGAGCGCCGACAATGACAGCCATGTCCAATCCATTGGTAGCCTGAGCTATACGCTCCACAGCAGCATCCGAGACCGCCAGCAACGACTGCTGGTGAAAGAGATCGGCACAGGTATAGCCCGTGACGCAGAGTTCGGGGAACACAGCCAGACGTACGCCCCGGGCCGTCAGCGCCGGCCACATGGAGATGATATTCTCGGCGTTAGCCATCGGATTGGCAATCGCCACTTCAGGCACCACCGCCGCCACTCTCATCATACCTTCTATCATATCGCTCAAAATTTTATGCCATATATATGGCCTTATGTTCGGTTGTATGCGCGAAGTTAGTAAATTCCGCCCAAATCTAAAAATTGCGCTTGAACGGGCCGGATGAAGAAAAAGAATTTGCAAGATTTTTGGAGAAAAGTTGCACAAGTCACAAAAAATCACTTACTTTGCACTCTGATTTGTGGCTCCTTCAAAGAAAGCTGCGGGAAGTGATGCCCCCGCCGCGATATGAGAGATGAGATGGCGGCCACAAGCAATTCGTGTTAATCAACAAAGAATCAAGATAATACATTAACAGCCATGTCAAAGATTTGTCAGATTACAGGCAAAAAAGCGATTACAGGAAATAACGTATCGCACTCGAAGCGCCGCACCAAACGCCGCTTCAATGTGAACTTGTTCAACCGCAAATTCTTCTGGGTAGAGCAGAACACCTGGGTGCTTCTGACCCTGTCGAACGCCGGACTCCGCACCATCAACAAAATGGGTCTGGACGCAGCCCTCAAGCAGGCCGCAGAAAAAGGTTATCTCACTGAAATCAAAACATTAGACATCTAAGCAACAATGGCAAAGAAAGCAAAAGGCAATCGCGTGCAGGTGATCCTCGAATGCACCGAACATAAAGCCAGCGGCATGCCCGGCACCTCCCGCTATATCACCACCAAGAACCGTAAAAACACCACCGAGCGTCTGGAGTTGAAGAAATACAACCCTATCCTCAAACGTGTCACCGTTCACAAAGAAATTAAATAATCCATCCACCCCTAAAGCATAATCAGATATGGCAAAGAAAACCGTTGCATCTCTTCAGAAGGGTGAAGGCCGCACCTACTCCAAGGTAATCAAGATGGTGAAATCGCCCAAGACCGGCGCTTATACCTTCCAGGAACAAATGGTTCCCAACGATGCTGTCAAGGACGTGCTGAAATAAGCACTACCCCATACCAACCAAAACAACCCAACACAGTTCGGGAGAACCGGCCCCTGATGAAGGCGCCTCTTCTCCCGAATTTTGTATAAGATAGCTTCCCCTCTGCGGGGAACTTCCATATCCATTAACCGATAATCCAACATAGAAAGATGTCGCTTCAGTGCGGAATAGTAGGACTGCCCAACGTCGGCAAATCCACGCTCTTCAATTGTCTCTCCAACGCCAAGGCCCAGTCGGCCAACTTCCCGTTTTGTACCATCGAGCCCAATGTGGGCGTAATCACAGTGCCCGACGAGCGCCTCAACCGTCTGGTCGAGATGTGCCAGCCGCGCTCCGTGGTGCCCGCCACGGTAGAAATCGTCGATATAGCCGGTCTGGTCAAGGGAGCCTCCAAAGGTGAAGGCCTCGGCAACAAGTTCCTGGCCAATATCCGCGAGACGGACGCCATAATCCACGTGCTCCGATGCTTCGACGATGACAATATTACACACGTCGACGGATCCATCGACCCTGTGCGCGATAAAGAGATTATCGACTACGAGCTGCAGCTCAAAGACTTGGAGACCATCGAGGGGCGCATAGCCCGCACTCAGAAACAGGCTCAGACCGGGGGCGACAAAGTGGCCAAGATGCAGTACGAAGTGCTCAAGCGCTTCAAAGACGCCCTCGACCAGGGCAAACCGGCACGCTCGGTAACGCTTGAGACTCCCGACGAGCAGAAATACGCCCGCGAGCTGTTTCTGCTGACCAATAAGCCAGTGCTCTACGTCTGCAACGTCGACGATGCCTCAGCAGCCAACGGCAATGCTTACGTTGAAGCCGTACGCGAAGCCATCAAAGACGAAAACGCGCAGCTTCTGATCGTGGCAGCACAGACCGAAGCCGACATCGCCGAGCTCGACACCTTCGAGGAGCGTCAGGAGTTCCTCAACGAAATCGGCCTGAAAGAGTCGGGCGTGTCGCGTCTGATCCGCTCCGCCTACGCCCTGCTGAATCTTCAGACATTCTTCACCGCCGGAGCCGACGAGGTACGCGCCTGGACATTCATGCGCGGAGCCAAGGCTCCCCAGTGTGCCGGAATTATACATACCGACTTCGAAAAGGGCTTCATCCGCGCCGAAGTCATAAAATATGACGATTACGTAAACCTCGGGGGCGAGCAAGGGGTAAAGGAAGCAGGCAAACTCAGCGTGGAAGGTAAGGACTATGTGGCCCAGGACGGCGACATCATGCATTTCCGCTTCAACGTATAAAGCCCCGGCAACAACCCCAAGCCTCACGAAGGCTTCCCGCATCTGATATATCAATCAACAATAACCATATCATAGCAATATGAAAATCAACCACATGGCTCTGGCTTTTGCCATCGCCGCAACCTCGACAATCACCATGAGCGCCGAGCATCTTAAAAGCGTCAACGCCGCTGGCATCGACAATTCGATAGCCCCGGGCGAAGACTTCTACCACCACGTGAACAACGGATGGCTGAAAGCACATCCGCTTACCCCCGAATATGCACGCTACGGAGTGTTCAACATTCTGGCCGATTCGGCAGAAAACCAAGTAAAGGAGATTGTGCTCAACCTGGGCGCCACCAACCCCGCTCCCGGAAGCAACGCCTTCAAAATCTGGACCCTCTATTCGCAGGGTATGGATTCCGTGCGCCGCAACGCCGAGGGCGCTGCTCCCATCCTCGCCGACCTCAAGAAAATCGAGGACACCGGCCACGAAGGGATGACCGACCTGCTGCTGTGGATGCACAAATACTATTCGAGCCCCTTCTTCGGCGCAGGTCCGCAGGAAGACATGATGGATTCGAACAATTATGCCATGTATGTCGAGGGAGGCTCGATGGGCCTCGGCGACCGCGATTACTATCTGCTCAACGACAAGGAGAACACGAAGATCCGCGACGCTTATAAGAAGCTCATCGTCGACCAAATGATGAACGCCGGCTACAAGAAGAAAGCCGCCGAGCGCATCATGAAAAATGTGATGAAAATCGAGACCGCTATCGCCGACTCGGCCAAGACCCGCGAGGAAAGCCGCGACATCCCCTCGATGTACAACCCGCGCAATCTTGCCCAACTCAAGGCCGACTATCCCAACGTGCCCTGGGATCGCTTTTTCATCGAGACGATGGATATCCAGACTCCGGATTCGTTCATCCTGACCGACCCCAAGGGGATGACACAGGCCAACAATCTGCTCGGCTCGCTCACCGACCGCGAGATCAAAGACTATTACCTCTGGAAATATGTGGCCGGCGCAGCCCCCTACCTCAGCGATAAGTTTACCGACACCTCGTTTGAGTTCGCCAAAGTTCGCTCAGGCGTTCAGCAGCAGCGTCCGCGCTGGAAACGCGCCTTGGGTGTGCCCGACGGCATCATGGGCGAAGCCATCGGTCAGCTCTACGTAGAGAAGCATTTCCCCGAATCGTCGAAGCAGAAGATGCTCGACCTCGTGGGCAATCTTAAAGTGGCTCTTGGCAAGCACATCATCAACCTCCCCTGGATGACTGATGACACCAAGCTCCGCGCCATCGACAAGCTCAGCAACTTCACCGTGAAGATCGGCTATCCCGACAAATGGAAAGACTATTCGTCGATGAACATCGACCCCTCGAAGAGCTACTACCACAATGTACACGAGGCTATGATGTGGCATCAGAAAGATATGCTCTCGAAATGGGGCAAACCCGTAGACAAGAGCGAATGGGGCATGACACCTCAGACTGTCAACGCTTATTACAACCCGCTGGCCAATGAAATCGTGTTCCCCGCAGCCATCCTTCAGAACCCCTTCTTCGATCCCGAGGCTTCCGATGCTGAAAACTACGGCGGTATCGGCGTGGTAATCGGCCACGAAATGACCCACGGATTCGACGACCAGGGCCGCAACTTCGACGCCAAAGGCAACATGACCGAATGGTGGACTCCCGAAGATAAAGCAGCCTTCGAGGCTCTGACCTCAAAATTGGGTGCACAGTTCGACGCTGTGGAGATTCTCCCCGGCCTGCACGCCAACGGCTCGTACACCATGGGCGAGAACATCGCCGACCAGGGCGGCCTGCGCGTATCTCACACAGCCTTCCTCGACGCTCAGAAGAAGAAAGGTGTAAATGTGAACTCCGAAGAGGCTAAAATCGACGGTTTCACCCCCGATCAGGCATTCTACCTTAACTATGCCAACATCTGGGCCATCAATATCCGCGACGAGGAGAAACGCAACCTGACCATCGGTGACGTTCACTCGCTGGCCGAAAACCGCGTGAACGTGACGCTGCGCAACATCGAGCCCTTCTTCAAGGCCTTCGGCATCAAAGAGGGCGACAAGCTCTTCCGCCCCGCAGCTGATCAGGTAGTAATCTGGTAAACATACGGTTGCTCTCCGGAGCGGCCACAGCAGCATACAAGCCCCGCCTGCAAGCACAACCGAAGCTTGCAGGCGGGGCTTGGCGTTGGAGTTAAGCTCCCGAAGATTGCGGCAAGTCTTACAATCGCGGATTGCGGCAGAGCGGCTTTGGGGCGAGGAAAGATTTTTCGCGGCAGATGTTGCGTTATCAGAAATAAATGCTAAATTTGTGGAATCAACCCAACAAATTATCTTAAGCGTTATGGCAAAAATTCAAGGTGCTGTCGTCATCGAAAAGGAGCGCTGCAAGGGATGCGATCTCTGCGTAGTGGCGTGTCCGTGTAATGTGCTCGCACTGCAACCCAAAGAGGTCAACGACCGCGGTTATCACTTTGCCTATCCGGCCAACGAAACGGCCTGCATAGGTTGCGCGGCCTGCGCCATGGTTTGCCCCGATGCCTGCATCGAGGTGTATAAGGTAATCGAGCGCTGACCCGGCGGCTCGCAATCTTAATCTGTTAAATCCATTTTCTCATGAAAGATGAAATAAAACTGATGAAGGGCAACGAAGCCATCGCCCACGCCGCCATACGCTACGGGGCCGACGGATATTTCGGATACCCCATCACTCCCCAGAGCGAAGTTCTGGAGACACTCGAAGCCCTGATGCCGTGGGAGACCACCGGCATGACAGTGCTTCAGGCCGAAAGCGAAGTAGCCTCTATCAACATGGTCTACGGAGGCGCAGCCACAGGAAAGGCCGTAATGACTTCCTCGTCGTCGCCCGGCGTCAGCCTGATGCAGGAAGGGATTTCATACCTTGCCGCCTCGGAGCTTCCGGCGCTGATCGTGAATGTGATGCGCGGCGGGCCCGGCCTGGGCACCATCCACCCCTCGCAGAGCGACTATTTCCAGGCCACCAAAGGCGGCGGTCACGGCGATTACCATCTGATAGTGCTCGCTCCATCCACAGTGCAGGAGATGGCCGACTTCGTAGGCCTCGGATTCGACTTAGCTTTCAAATACCGCACTCCAGCCATGATTATGGCCGACGGCATCGTGGGCCAGATGATGGAGAAGGTGGTGCTTCCTCCCCAGCGCAAACGCCGCACCGATGCTGAAATCGCCGAGCAGTGCCCCTGGGCCGTCACCGGCCGCACCGGCGGGCGCCCGCGCAACGTGGTCACATCGCTCGAACTTGATTCGGCCATGATGGAGAAAAACAACGAACGCTTCCAGCGCACCTATCGCGAAATCGAGAAAAACGAAGTGCGCTACGAAACCAAATATACCGAAGACGCCGACTATCTGATTGTGGCCTTCGGCTCAATAGCCCGCATCTGCCTCAAAGCCATTGAGGACGCCCGCAAACAGGGCATCAAGGTAGGCCTTATCCGCCCGATTACGCTCTGGCCCTTCCCCTACGATGCTATCCGCGAGGCTGCCAGGAATGTGAAAGGCATCTTGTGTGTGGAGATCAACGCAGGTCAGATGATCGAGGATGTGCGGCTGGCCGTCAGCGACGCCGTGCCCGTGAAGCATTTCGGCCGCATGGGCGGCATCGTTCCCAACCCGCAGGAAGTGCTCGATGCTTTGGAAAAAGATTTTATCAACCCCACTAAAGCCTGAAGCAGCCATGACACGTGAAGAAATCATCAAAGAAGAGAATAAAGTTTACGCCCGTCCGGCGCTGCTTCGCGACGATGTGATGCACTACTGCCCGGGCTGCAGCCACGGAGTGGTTCATAAACTCGTGGCCGAAGTAATCGACGAACTCGGACTCGCCGAAGACGCCATAGGCATCGCCCCCGTGGGCTGCGCCGTATTCGCCTACAACTATATCGAATGTGACTGGATCGAGGCCGCCCACGGCCGCGCTCCAGCCCTGGCCACCGCAGCATCGAGGCTCAACCCCTCGAAAGTGGTCTTCACCTATCAGGGCGACGGCGACCTTGCCGCCATCGGTACGGCCGAAACCATCCACGCCTGTACCCGTGGCGAGAATATCGTCATCATTCTGATCAACAACGGTATCTATGGCATGACCGGAGGTCAGATGTCGCCTACCACCCTCGAAGGCGCTAAGACAGCAACAACGCCCTACGGCCGCCGCCACGACCTCAACGGATTCCCGCTGAAGGTAGCCGACGTGGTCAGCCTGCTCGACGGCACATGCTACGTCACACGCCAGTCGGTCCACACCCCGGCGGCCGTGCGCAAAGCCAAGAAGGCTCTGACCAAGGCTTTCCTCAACGCCAAGGCCAAGAAGGGCACCTCGTTTGTGGAAATCGTCAGCACATGTTCCTCCGGCTGGAAGATGACGCCCGAGCAAGCCAACAAATGGATGGAGGAAAACATGCACAAGCATTACCCCCTGGGCGACATAAAAGATGTAGACGCCAAAACCAACTAACGACCTCACAACAATGAAAGACGAAATAATAATCGCCGGTTTCGGCGGTCAGGGCGTACTCTCGATGGGCAAGATTCTCGCCTATGCAGCCCTTGAAAACGATATGGAGGTGACATGGATGCCATCCTACGGGCCTGAGCAGCGCGGCGGCACAGCCAATGTGACCGTAATCATCAGCGACGAGGCCATCTCATCGCCCGTGCTCGACACATACGACACTGCCGTAATCCTCAATCAGCAGAGCCTCGACAAATTCGAGCCGAAAGTAAAGCCTGGCGGAGTGCTCATCTATGACCCCTACGGCATCCATCACAAGCCCTCGCGCACCGACATCACCATCATCCCCGTGGAGGCTATGGAAGCTACCATAGAGACCGGTCAGGCCAAGAGCTACAATATGATTCTGCTTGGCACCCTGCTGAAGATGCGCCCGGATGTGCCGGTCGACGCCGTGGTCCGCGGCCTCAAAAAGGCACTGCCCGAACGCCACCACCACCTGATTCCGGTCAACGAAGCCGCCATCCGCAAAGGGATGGAGCTCGTGGAAGCCGCAGGTCACTGATATACCGCATCGAAAAAATCCCCCGATTTTAGCAATCTGGGGATTTTTCGTAACTTTGGGAGCTTAAAAACAGGAAATCAGATGAAGCAATTCTTTGTCATCCTCCGGAGATTTGTTCCGCCATACAAGAAATATGTGGCGCTGAACATCATCTGCAATATACTTTCGGCTATCCTCACTCTCTTCTCTTTCGCCATCATCATCCCCATTCTGGAGATGCTCTTCAAGGTGCGCGAAGACGTCTATGAGTTCATCCCCTGGGGATCGGAATCATTCAAGGATGTAGCCATCAACAATTTCTACTACGCCACTCAGGAAGCCATCATAGACTATGGCCCCGCCGCCACCCTTGCCGGCCTCGCCGCCCTGCTTGTAGTGATGACAGCCCTGAAAACCGGCGTCAGCTATCTCTGCTCCTTCTTCATCATCCCGATGCGCAACGGCATAGTGCGCGACATCCGCAACTATGTATTCAACAAAATGGTGTCGCTCCCCATCTCCTTCTTCACAGCCGCACGCAAGGGCGACGTGATGGCCCGCATGACCGGCGACGTTGCCGAAATCGAGAATTCTATCATGCAGAGCCTCGACATGATGTTCAAAAACCCCATCATGATCATATCGTGTCTGGCTATGATGTTCGCCATATCATGGAAGCTCACAGTGTTTGTGCTGGTGCTCCTCCCGCTGGCGGGTATGGTTATGGGAGCCGTTGGCAAATCGCTCAAACGGCAGTCGCTGGAGCAGCAGAACCAGTGGGGAGTGCTCATGAGCAACATTGAGGAATGTCTGGGTGGTCTGCGCATCATCAAGGCCTTCAACGCCGAGGACAAGGTGCGCAACCGCTTCCATCAGGAGAATCAGAAATTCTACCGTCTGAGCAACCGCATCACGCGCCGTCAGGCGCTTGCCCACCCCATGAGCGAATTCTTAGGCACATGCGCCATAGCCATCGTGCTATGGTTCGGCGGGTCGCTTATTCTCGACGGCAACTCATCGCTCAACGCTTCGGAATTCATCTACTATATGGTGATTTTCTACACCATCATCAACCCGGCGAAAGACCTCAGCAAGGCGATGTATTCCATCCAGAAGGGTCTGGCATCGATGGACCGTGTGGACCGCATCCTCAACGCCACCAACCCCATTCAGGATCCGGAGCACCCCAAAGAGATCAAGCATCTGGAGGGTCACGTCAACTATGACCACGTAAGCTTCGCCTACGCCGACCGCGAAGTGCTCCACGACGTATCGCTCGACATCCCGGCGGGAGCCACCGTGGCCCTCGTGGGCCAGTCAGGATCGGGCAAATCGACCATAGCCGACCTGCTGCCACGATTCTACGACGTCGACAAGGGGGAAATCAGAGTGGACGGCATCCCCATCCGCGACCTGAGGGTTCATGATCTGCGCTCGTTCATGGGCAATGTGAATCAGGAAGCCATCCTCTTCAACGACACATTCTACAACAATATCACCTTCGGAGTGGCCGATGCCACCCGCGAGCAGGTGGAGCAAGCGGCCAAAATCGCCAATGCCCACGACTTCATCATGGCGTCGGAAAACGGTTACGACACCAACATAGGCGACCGCGGATGCCGCCTTTCGGGCGGACAGCGCCAGCGCATCTCAATAGCCCGCGCAATACTGAAAAACCCACGGTTCCTCATCCTTGACGAAGCCACTTCGGCTCTGGACACCGAGAGTGAAAAACTGGTACAGGAAGCCCTCGACCGCCTGATGAAGGGGCGCACCACGCTGGTAATAGCCCACCGACTTTCGACCATTAAAAACGCCGACATCATCTGTGTGCTCCACGAGGGTCAGATCGTAGAGCACGGCACCCACGATGAGCTCATAGCTCTCAACGGCTACTACAAGCATCTGGTCGACATGCAGTCGTTCTAATCGGCAGCTCAATTTTTGAATGAATCTATTAAGGATATCCTTTCGCGGGGATATCCTTTTTGCTTTCATGGGGCGGGAATTAAAAGTCGGATAATGCCGGGTAATTCGGATAATATCTTATAACTCGGATAATTCTTATAATTCGGATAAATCGGATGAGCACATGATTTCAGGTAGCAGGGAGGATCGGGACCCCGTAAAAAAATAAAAGAGCGCTTATCACTAAGCGCTCAATTATTGGTTTCCAATAGGTACAATTTCTAAGGTAAAAAAGATTGTTTTAGGTTTGTGATGCAAAGGTGGCCTTTTTTTTCTTGCCTGCAAAATATTTTAATATGTTTTACGACATACTTTTTTAAGCGACATTCGGCGTCCTTCGGCAAGAATCAGAGGCAATGCGCTGTCATTAAGCGCTTTAATCTTCAGAGCTGAATCATTTATGCTTGGTCAAGAAATAAAAATATTTCGTCAAACGCTTAAAATTTCCTTTTCGATACGAATTTTAGATATTATTTAAAAAGCGAGAGAGTGAAGCGTTCACCGTCGAATCGGCCATAGGAAAAATGATGAATCCAGTCGCCGAGAATCTCAACCCGGGCATGGTCAGCCGAGGGTCCGAGGTCAAAATCCACCAGTGTGTGGCGATGTCCGAATACGAAATATCGCACCGTAGGATCGACCGTAGCAAGGTAATCGCGGGCGAAGGCGATAAGCGGCTCCGAGGCCTCGCCTTCGAAGAGTTTCATCTTCGAATCAGACGATCGCGAATGGCGGCTCCAGCCAAGCGCGAACGGGATAGTCCATCGCGGATGTATGCCGGAATAGAGTTTCTGCAGAAAGCGGCAACGGAACACGGCCCGCAGAAAACGGAAACTGCGCGGGAGCTTCCCCACCCCGTCGCCATGCGTGAGGAAGAAGCGGCTCCCGAGTATATCGCGCACCTCGTAGCCGTCGACTATTTTTATCCCGATTTCATCGCGGAGATAGTCGAAGAGCCAGATGTCGTGGTTGCCGATAAACCATGTGATCTTCACTCCGCGGTCGGCCAGTCGGGCCAGGGCGCCGAAGAAACGCACATAGCCGCGAGGCACCACAGTGCGGTATTCAAACCAATAGTCAAGAATGTCGCCCAGCAGAAACAGTTCGCCGCAATCGTCGGCAATCGAGTCAAGGAAACGCACCACTCGGGCCTCATGCCGGCGCCGGTCGGGTATGGTCCGGGCGCCGAGATGAAGGTCTGAGATAAAATATGCAGCCTTCTGCCCTGAGACTTCGGAGCTGAAAATTGCAGGGGTTTCCGAGGCGGTATGCTTAGCGGTTTCCACAGATTCGCTTCTTACGGGTTATCACAGCAATCCGAGCTCGAGCTTAGCCTCTTCGCTCATCATATCCTGAGTCCATTGCGGTTCGAATACGAGATTCACCTGCACCGAACGCAGACCTTCGATCGATTCAAGCTTCAGGCGCGTATCTTCCATAATGAAGTCGGCCATGGGGCATGTGGGAGCAGTCATTGTCATGTCGACCGTCAGATCGGCGTCGTCGTTTATATCGATGCGGTAGACCAGCCCGAGCGAGTAGATGTCGACCGGAATCTCCGGGTCGAATACCGTGCGGAGCATCGCCACCACTTTTTCTTCCAATTCAAGTCGTTTTTCTGAATCCATTGTCGGAAAATGTCGGGGTTTCAGAGAATAATCAGGTTTTTAGCCTGAAATTTAGCAATTCCAAAGCTTTTTGAGCGAAGGATTTTGGCAAAGTTAAGCAAAATCGAGGAAAAGTTGCCGATTTTTTGTTATTTTTGCCAATGAAAATAAGCAAACTACTATGAAACGACTTACAAAAACCATCGCCACGCTTGTGGCAGTCGTCATGATGCTGCTCACCTTCGCTCCCGAAGCTAACGCAGCAGGCCCCGTACGCTTCGGTCTGCGCGCCGGAGCGACCATAAGCTCTATGAAATTCAACGAGAGCGCCTTTTCAAGCTCAAACCGTATGGGCTATTCGTTCGGCCCTACAGTGATGTTCAATCTCCCCATCGTGGGGATAGGCCTCGACGCCTCGCTGCTGTTCACACGCCGCACGGCCTCGGTGACCTACACCGACCCTGAAGACCCCACCGACTACAGCAAGGAAAACATAGGCCGCAGCTACATCGAGATTCCCGTCAACATGCGCTGGAATATCGGGCTGCCTCTGGTGGGCAAATTCATCACCCCGTTCCTGCTGACAGGTCCGGATTTTTCATTCCTCGTGTCGCAGAAAAACGTGAAGAATGCATGGAACAACCGCAAATTTGACTTCGCGTGGAACTTCGGCTTCGGCGTGCGTCTGATCAACCGCCTCGACCTGCAGGCTGCCTACGCCTTAGGTATCAACAACTCTGCTTCAGGCGATGCCTCGCTCTATGGCCCCGTATCCGTCAGCTCGAAAAATCGCGGATGGAATGTGGGACTGACATGGCTGTTTTAAGAGCCGCTTTTAACATTTTAACATAATTTGTACTATTATAGGAGAAACGCGCCTTGCATCAGAGGCGCGTTTTTTGTAACTTTGCAATCGTTCGGTGTGAGAGCCAATGCCCGCCGGACGATTTGCTTTATCTATGACCAGAATACTAACGATATTGATGTTGATTGCAGCAGTTGTGTGCGCCCAGCCGGCCGACGCAGCCAAGCGTTCTGCATCAAAAAAGAAAACACACACCACCAAGACCGTTACCGCCCGTGAGGCTGCCGAAGCAGAGGAGATGACCTACGCTTCAGTATCTCGCACCAATCCTTTCGAGATAGTGCCCGCCGCAGGGATGGAGTTGCTTGAAGACCTCTCCGACGAGGCTCCCGAGATTGTCAACGACCTTATCGCATACGCCAAGAGCTATATGGGCACGCGCTATGTGCGCGGCGGCAAAAGTCCCAAAGGCTTCGACTGCTCCGGGTTCACCAGCTACGTATTCAATCAGTTCGGCACATCGCTTAGCGCCTCCTCAGCCGCCCAGTACAATCAGGGCGTCAAGGTAAAGCGCGACGAGGTGGTGCCCGGCGACCTGCTGTTTTTCACCGGCCGCAACTCGCGCTCAGGGCGCGTAGGGCATGTGGCCATCGCCATCGACTCCAACCCCGTGACCGGTGAGATCACCTTCATCCATGCAGCCATCAGCGGGGGCATCCGCATCGACCGCACTTCGCAGCCATACTACGCAGCGCGCTACCTCGGCGCCCGCCGAGTGCTCTAAAAGCTTTAACGACCGCGCAGTTTGCGCCAAAGGCGCTTATACCACATCCCGTAATATTTCTTAGCAAGACGCTCGGCGACAGAATAAGTCGTGATGGGCGACCCGAAAAGCGCCGCGTATTTCTCGCGGTGCTTCCCCATGATGTAATATTCTATGTCAAAGCGTTTCTGAGTGCTCATGGCATCAGTAATCATCGACTGCGCCTTGATGCGATAATTGAACAACGGTTCAGGAATCTGAATCACTATCGAATCCTCATCAAGATACCTCAGCCAGAATTCCCAATCTTCCAGCCCTTTACGCATAGACTCGTCATATCCTCCGACTTCAAGAAATCGCTGACGGCGGATCATAGTGGTGACAAACAGCGAATTGCAAAGCAATAGGCTCTTATACCCCTTGTAATATATCGGCTTGGTCTTCTTCACTGCGCCGAAAAGATGCCACTGACAGTAGACCGCCTCAGCCTCAGGACGAGCAGCGAACTCTGCGATACATTTTTCCAAATACGTAGGCTCGATGGTATCATCGGCGTCAAGCGGGAGAAGAAAATCGCCATTGGCCTGAGTGACAGCAAAATTTCTGGCTCCCGGCAGCCCATGATTCTCCGTGTGGAAGAATTTAATGCGCGGATCTTTCTTCACATAAGCGCCTACCACCTCTGCGACGTCATCAGGCGAGCCATCATCAACTACAATAGCCTCCCACCGGCCATAAGTCTGCGCCAGCAGTGAGTCGAGCGCTTCCGAGACATAGTCGCGCTGATTATACGCCGGCATCAGAACCGACACAAGCGGCGTGACCGCATCGCCAGCAGAAGAGGTGGCATCAACCTGAGCCTTACGGGCAGCAATTTCTTTATTATGGGTTACATCATCCATGACTTTATTCGATGAAAATAGGCGTTTATAATGCAAAATTAAAGAATCTTCCACAATTTTCGCCATATACCAATTAATTTTTGAGAATAGGGGAAAAAGCAGTAACTTTGACAATCGGAATCAAGGCAACGGCGCAAAGCATACGGCCGTATGCATCCCGACTAAAAGACATATAACAATGGAGCCAACGAAATATCTCGTCACGGGCGGAGCCGGATTCATCGGCGCCAACTTTGTAAAATATCTGCTGAAGACTCACGGCGACAATGTCAGGATTATGGTGCTTGACGCCCTGACCTATGCAGGCAATATGCTGACTATCAAGGACGACATTGAGAAGCGCGGAGTAGAATTTGTGCGCGGCGACATCGCCGACCGGGCTTTGGTAGAAAAAATCATCGCCGACTTCGACCCCGATTATATCGTCAATTTTGCCGCTGAGAGCCATGTGGACCGCTCGATTGAGAATCCGCGACTCTTCCTGGAGACCAACATCTTAGGCACACAAAACATGCTCGACTGCGCCCGCCGCGCCTGGCTGACGGGCAAAGACGCCCAGGGCCGGCCCACCTACCGCGAGGGGAAACGCTTCCTGCAGATCTCGACCGACGAGGTCTACGGCTCGCTGCCGCGCACTCCGGGCGAACCGCGTCCGCTGGTGCTTAACGAAGAAGTTGCCTCAGTAGCCAAAGGGCGCACCGACCTTCAGACCTTCGGCGAAGGATTCTTCACCGAAGACAACCCCGTGCAGCCCCGTTCGCCATATTCGGCCTCCAAGACCTCGGCCGACCATCTTACCCTGGCCTACCACGAGACCTACGGGATGCCTGTATGCATCACCCGATGCAGCAACAACTACGGTCCGTATCAGTTCCCCGAAAAGCTTATCCCGTTGGTTATCAAAAATATACTTGAAGGGCGCAAGCTCCCAGTCTACGGCAAGGGGGAAAATGTGCGCGACTGGCTCTACGTCGATGACCACTGCAAGGGGATCGACATGGTGCTCCGCCGCGGACGTCTCGGCGAGGTGTACAACATCGGCGGCTTCAACGAGCAGGAGAACATCACCATCGTAAAATCGATTATCTCGCTGGTCCGCAAGCTCATGCAGGAGAATCCGGCCTACAGGTCGCTGCTGAAGATACCCGTAGAGGACATCAACGAGGAGCTTATCACCTACGTTGCTGACCGTCCGGGTCACGATATGCGTTACGCCATCGACCCCGAGAAGATAGCCACGGAGCTGGGCTGGTATCCCGAAACCTCCTTCCCGGTAGGAATCGAAAAGACCGTGCGCTGGTATCTCGACAACCCTGACTGGGTAGAGAGCGTCACCTCGGGCGCTTATCTCGAATATTACCACCAGATGTACGACAACCGCGGCTGACCGTCTGCTGTAAACATTCTATCCACCATAATCTAAAAGCTCATGAAGGGCATTGTCTTAGCCGGAGGCGCCGGCACCCGACTCCACCCCATCACCCTCGGGGTATCGAAGCAACTTTTGCCGATTTACGACAAACCGATGATCTATTATCCGTTGTCGGTGCTCATGCTCGCCGGAATCAACGAGATACTGATTATATCCACACCCGAAGACCTGCCTTCGTTCCGGCGTCTGCTGGGCACGGGCGAGCAGATAGGAGTGAAATTCTCATACGTGGAGCAGCCCCGGCCCGAGGGTCTGGCTCAGGCCTTCATACTCGGCAGGGAATTTATCGGCGACGATGATGTCTGTCTGGTGCTGGGCGACAACATATTCTACGGCCAGGGGTTCACGGCGATGCTGCGCGATGCCTGGCGCATAGCCTCAGAGCAGCATGAAGCCACAGTATTCGCCTATCCCGTCAAGGATCCGCGCCGTTATGGAGTGGTGACAATCGGCGACGACGGGCGTGCGGTAAAAATTGTGGAGAAGCCCAAGGAGCCGGAGAGCGACAACGCTGTGGTAGGCCTGTACTTCTACCCTAACGATGTGGTCGACATCGCAGCCGCAGTCAAACCGTCGGCCCGCGGCGAGCTTGAAATCACCTCGGTCAACAATGCCTATCTGGAGCAGGGTCGCCTCAATGTGAAGCGTTTCGGACGCGGCTTCGCCTGGCTCGATACCGGCACCATCGATTCGCTGATGGATGCCGCCAACTTCATCCAGGCCGTACAGAACCGTCAGGGATTCAAAGTAGCTGTGCTTGAGGAAATTGCATTCCGACAGGGATGGATATCGGCCGAACGGCTACGCGACTGCGGCGAGCGTCTGAAAGCCAACGATTACGGCGAATACCTGATCAAACTCTCGCAAAGCCACTGATGATGAACGAGCTGGAAACCCTCTACACCCTGCGTCCTCAGCTGGTTCAGTTGCCCAAGATCCATGATCCCAGGGGCAATCTCACCTTTGTACAGTCGGGCAAGGAGGTACCGTTCGCAATCCGCCGCGCCTACTGGATATACGACGTTCCGGCTGGCGAAGAGCGCGGAGGCCACTCCCACCGCGAGATGGCGCAGCTGCTGGTGGCCGTGGGCGGCAGTTTCAACGTCAACATCTCCGACGGCCACAACTGGCGCACATATACGCTCAACCGTCCCTTCGAGGGGCTATTCATCCCGCCGGGCATCTGGCGCACACTCGACAACTTCTCATCTGGTGCCGTATGCCTTTCGCTGGTGTCGAACGACTACACCGAGGATGACTACATCCGTGATTATGAGAAATTTCGGGCCGAAGCAATAAGTCGCAAACCGCGCATATGAACGATTCGATGAGATTCCCGTTTCTTGACTTGGCCGACGCTAACGCCCCGTATATGGACGAAATGGCGGAGGCAGCCGCACGCGTAATCCGCTCAGGCCGCTACATCGGGGGCGACGAAGTAGAGACTCTTGAGACCGACCTCTGCAGGCTGACCGGCGCACGCTATTGTGTGGCCGTCAGCAACGGGCTTGACGCCTTGCGCCTGATTCTCAGGGCTTATGTTGAGATGGGAAGACTCCAGCGCGGCGATGAAGTAATCGTGCCGGGCAACACCTACATCGCATCCGTTCTTGCAATCTCCGACGCCGGGTTGGTGGCCGTACCGGTTGATCCCTGCAGCGCCACCTCAGTAATAGACCCCGAGGCTGTAGAAAAGGCTATCGGGCCACGCACACGCGCCGTAATGCCAGTGCATCTCTACGGCCGGGTGGCCATCGGTGCTGATTTGCAGAATATCGTCCACGACCACAACCTTCTTGTCATAGAAGACAACGCTCAGGCGATAGGAGCACGCAACGCGCTTGGTATCACAGGAGCACTGGGTGATGCTGCAGCTTTCAGCTTCTATCCCACAAAAAATATAGGCGCATTAGGCGATGCCGGAGCTGTCACCACTTCCGACGGGCAATTGGCAGCCACCGTACGTGCTATCGCCAATTACGGCTCCGACCGCCGCTACCACAACATAATGCAGGGCTTCAACTGCCGCATGGACTCGCTTCAGGCTGCCCTGCTGCGCGTAAAGCTCGCGCATATCGAAGAAGAGAACGCCTACCGGTGCCGTCTGGCTGAGATCTACGATGCCGGGATTGACAATCCGCTGATTCACAAGCCGCCGCTGACCGACGATTGCGTATGGCATCAGTATGTGGTAGTGTCACCCGAGCGCGACCGCTTGCAGAAATATCTGACCGCCAACGGAGTAGGGTCAGACATTCACTACCCCACGCCCCCGCATCTTCAGCCATGCTATCAGGGGGGAAACAGCCGCATGCTTCGTCTGCCCGACACACTGGCAGTAACGGAGGAACTGGCCTACAGTGTGTTGAGCCTACCGATCACGCGCACCACTACCCCATCGGATGCCCACACCATAGCCGAAATCCTCACGAATTTCAGATAATCTAAGGAAATTCAACATGCTTTGACGTTATTTAACGTCGACCGTAAGGAATTTTATGTTTAAAAACATGAAAATCCTTTGCTGAAATTTAAAAAAGCTGTAACTTTGCCTCCGAAAGGTACCGAAACTACTAATTTCTAAAGTAAACCAACGGGAGCAGCAAACTGAAGCTCTCCCCTCCAAAATAATTTTTGTAATTGGTAATTTAGGAACCTAAACGACAAGGTGATATGTCTGCCGGGAGGCACGCCGCCATCATCTGTTCGGTCATCTTTCAGATGAATGTAAGTAAGATATAATCTCTACACGTTAAGAGTTGTTTCGACAGCTCAATTTAGAATCACAAACAAATGCCTTTTGGCTTTAATCCTTGTTCCCTGTGAAGGAAACCGGGATTTTTTTTGCGACAAATGAAAACGGCTCCCTAAAATAAAAAAATCAGCGGAGGGAGTCGGTGGCGGCGAGCATGTCGGCAAGGGTGGCGCGGATTTTGTGGAGGCGCGCGATGGCTTTAGAGCGCTGGCTGACGCCGGTCTGATTAGCGCGAAGCTGCTCTTCGGCGGCCTTAAGATTCAGCCCCTTTTCCTTGACAAGATATGTCACCATGCGCAAATATTCGATATCCTGAGGTGTGTAAAACCGCGTGCCATGAGTGTTTCGCTTGGGCGAAAGGATCGTGAATTTACTTTCCCAGAATCTCAAGGTCGAAGCCGGCAGATTAAGTATGGCGGCAACCTCACGAATCTTGTAATATTTCTTCTCTAATTCGTCGTGCATGGCAATAGTGGGCAGCTGAAAAAGGATTCTAAGATCTGACGTGTGATCACATGTTATATCAGCAGTGATGATGAGGTACAGGCGCCTGACACTTGCTGATTCTCTTGCAAAAGTAGTAAAAAAATCGTAATTTTGCACTCTTAAAGTATATATCTTTTTTAAAAGCGCATACGGCCGGCAACCTCTCGGCGGATAGCCACCCCAGGACTGCCAAGCCGCACGGTAATAGCCAATAAATCACATAACTATAATGAGCAACAAGCCTGCAACTGCCAACGAGATTCGCGAATCTTTCAAGCAGTTTTTCCACTCGAAGGGCCACCAGATAGTTCCGTCGGCCCCGATGGTCATCAAAGACGACCCCACACTGATGTTTACAAACGCCGGAATGAACCAGTTCAAGGATATCATCCTCGGCAATAAGGCGCCCAAATGGACCCGCGTCACCGACTCACAGAAATGTCTGCGCGTCAGCGGCAAGCACAACGACCTGGAGGAGGTCGGCCTCGACACCTACCACCACACCATGTTCGAGATGCTTGGCAACTGGTCGTTTGGCGACTATTTCAAGAAAGAAGCCATCGACTGGGCCTGGGAATTCCTTGTAGATGTGCTGGGCCTCAACCCCGAGCATCTCTATGCCACAGTGTTTGAAGGCTCTCCGGCCGAAGGTCTTGAGCGCGACAACGAAGCCGCAGGCTACTGGGAAAAGCATCTGCCCGCCTCCCACATCATCAACGGCAATAAGCACGACAACTTCTGGGAAATGGGAGACACAGGGCCCTGCGGACCCTGCTCCGAGATACATATCGACCTGCGCAGCGACGAAGAACGTGCCGCCATCCCCGGAGCAGAACTTGTCAACAAAGACCATCCTCAGGTGATAGAGATCTGGAATCTCGTGTTCATGCAGTTCAACCGCAAAGCCGACCAGAGCCTCGAGCCGCTGCCCGCCAAGGTAATCGACACCGGCATGGGCTTCGAGCGCCTGTGTATGGCCCTTCAGGGGAAGACATCGAATTACGATACTGACGTATTCACCCCGATGATTTCCAAAATTGCCGAGCTTTCGGGAAAGACCTACGGCAAAGACCATATGACCGATGTGGCCATGCGCGTTATCGCCGACCATATCCGCACTATCGCCTTCTCCATTGCTGATTCTCAGCTTCCGAGCAATGCCAAAGCGGGCTATGTAATCCGCCGAATTCTGCGTCGCGCCGTGCGCTACGCATACACATTCCTCGGCCAGAAAGAGGCCTTCCTCTACAAACTGGTCGATACCCTCATCGAATCGATGGGCCAGGCCTATCCCGAAATCGCCCAGCAGCGCGACCTGATTATAAAGGTGACCAAAGAAGAGGAAGACTCCTTCCTGCGCACCCTCGAAAACGGCATCAAGATGCTCGAAGCCGACATCAAGGCCGCCAAAGAAAAGGGCGCCAATGAAATCTCGGGCCACGAAGCCTTCGTGCTTTACGACACCTACGGTTTCCCGCTCGACCTCACCCAGCTGATTCTCAAAGAGAACGGCATGACGCTGAACCAGAAAGAATTTGACGATGACATGGCTGCCCAGAAAGCCCGCGCACGCAACGCTGCCGCCGTAGAGGCCACCGACTGGGTGACCCTGGCAGAGGGCGAAGAAGAATTCGTAGGCTACGACCTCACGAAGTGCCCCTGCCGCATCCTCCGCTATCGTCTTGTAAAGCAGAAGAACAAGGAATACTATCAGCTTATTCTCGACCGCACCCCCTTCTACGCTGAAATGGGCGGTCAGGTAGGCGATACCGGCACTCTCACCTCCGCTTCAGGCGAGACGGTGGAGATTTTCGACACAAAGCGTGAAAACGGCATTGCCGTGCATCTCACCCACAAACTCCCGGCTGACCTCACCTGCGAATTCGAAGCTGCCATCAACGTAGAAAACCGTCAGAAGACCGCATGCAACCATACGGCCACTCACCTGCTCCATGAAGCCCTGCGCGAAGTGCTCGGCACACATGTAGAGCAGAAAGGCTCGTACGTATCGCCCGACATTCTGCGTTTCGACTTCTCTCACTTCCAGAAAGTTACGCCCGAGCAGCTCCGACGCGTGGAGCATCTGGCCAATGAGAAAGTGCGCCGCGCCATCGCGCTCGACGAGCACCGCAACGTGCCTATCGAGCAGGCTCGCGCCATGGGCGCCATGGCCCTGTTCGGCGAGAAATACGGCGACGAGGTGCGTGTGATCCGCTACGGAAGTTCCATAGAGCTGTGCGGAGGTACACACGTGGCCAACACAGGCAACATCGGCATGATTAAGATCATCTCCGAAAGCAGCATCGCCGCCGGCATCCGACGCATCGAAGCCATCACCGGTGAAGCCGTGGAAAATGCTGTGGATGAGATGACCGACACACTCCGCGAAATCGGCAATCTGCTCCACAACGCTCCCGACATACTCACCGCCCTGCGCAAAGCAATCGAGGAAAACGCCGAACTGCGTCAGCAGGCCGACGAATACATGAAGGAACGCATCAACACTCTGTCGCAGAAGATGATCGACAACGCTGAGACAGTCAACGGAATTAAGCTTGTGACCATGACGGGGGTACGTATCCCCGACAATGTCAAAGGGGTAGCTTTCGCAGTGCGTGCGCTCTCGCCCGAGGCCACGGCCTTCATCGGCGCCACTCAGGATCTCGGCGGCAAACCTCTGCTGACGGTAATGTTCACCAACGATCTGGTAGAGGCCGGCAAAAACGCATCTCAGATGGTGCGCGAAGCTGCCAAAGCCATCAAGGGCGGCGGCGGCGGCCAGCCCGGATTTGCCCAGGCAGGCGGCAAGGATGCCGAAGGCCTCGATGCAGCTTTCCATATCCTCACCTCAGCCTTCAAGGGCTAAACCGATGCTAAAAAATAAATTAATCAAGCAATAAATATCAAAGTTTCCACTCATCATGAGCACAAAACCGTACGACCAGCGTTCAGCCCTCATCACCGGTATCACGGGTCAGGACGGATCATTCCTCGCAGAATTCCTTCTCGAGAAGGGATATGACGTCCATGGCACAATCCGCCGCTCTTCGGTCGACTTCCGCGAGCGCATTGCCCATCTCGAAGGCCATCCGCGCTTCCACCTCCACTATGCCGACCTGGGCGACTCCATGAGCATCCTCCAGGTGGTGCAGAAAGTTCGTCCCGACGAAATCTACAATCTGGCCGCCCAGAGCCATGTGCAAGTCAGCTTCGACTCTCCCGAGTTCACCGCCGACATCGATGCCACAGGTGTGCTGCGCGTGCTCGAGGCAGTGCGCCTTTGCGGTCTGACCGACACCACACGCATTTATCAGGCTTCTACCTCAGAGCTTTACGGCAAAGTGGAGGAAGTGCCTCAGAACGAAAACACCCCCTTCCATCCTTATTCGCCCTATGCTGTGGCCAAGCTCTACGGCTATTGGATCGTAAAGGAATATCGCGAAGCATATAATATGTACTGCTGCTCGGGCATCCTCTTCAACCATGAGAGCGAACGCCGCGGCGAGACATTCGTAACGCGTAAGATCACCCTTGGCGCAGCCCGCATCGCTCAGGGCAAGCAGGAGAAGATCTATCTCGGCAACCTCTCGTCGCTGCGCGACTGGGGTTACGCCCGCGACTATGTGGAATGCATGTGGCTCATCCTCCAGCAGGAGAAGCCAGAGGACTTCGTAATCGCTACCGGAGTGCAGCATTCCGTACGCGAATTTGCCACCTTAGCATTCAAGAATGTAGGCATAGAGCTGCGCTGGGAAGGCGAAGGCATGGACGAAAAGGGCATCGACGTAGCCACAGGCAAAGCTGTCGTTGAGGTCTCGCCCGATTTCTACCGCCCGACAGATGTGGTCAACCTCTGGGGCGACCCCACCAAAGCCAAAGCCAAACTGGGCTGGAATCCCGGCCGAACCTCGTTTGAGGATCTGGTAAAAATCATGACCGAGGCCGACATGGCCAAGGTGGCAGTGGAGCGCGCCGGCGACAGCGTGCGCACCAATCTGGCCGAATTCCTTGAAAAAGGTATCGTAAAATAACATCCTTTCATACAGGCGCGGGGCGGCTTCTGCCGCCTTTCGCTTCCTTTCAAAGCGAAAAAACACAAAGAGAAATGGACACGCAAAAGCGTAAGAAAGTATTTGTAAGCGGCTGCTACGACATGCTCCACAGCGGCCATGTGGCCTTCTTCAAGCAAGCGTCGTCCTACGGCGACCTCTATGTTGGCATCGGTTCCGATGCCACAATAGCCGACCTGAAGCATCGCAAGACAGTATACTCCGAACGCGAGCGTCTCTATATGGTCAAGGCAATCCGCTACGTCACAGACGCTTACATCAACTCCGGCAGCGGAATGCTTGATTTTCTCCCTACGCTGGAGATGGTTAAGCCCGACATCTTTGTGGTCAATTCCGACGGAGGAAGCGACGACAAGCGTCAGCTATGCGCCGAACGCGGCATCCAATACGTTGAGCTTGAGCGGATTCCCGACTCAGGACTTGAAGCCCGCTCCACCACTTCGCTGCGCACGGGAGTGAAATCGCATCTCCCCTACCGCATCGACCTGGCAGGCACATGGATCGACCAGCCATACGTGTCGGAGAAAGGTGCCGGATGGGCCATCACCACCTCTATCGAACCCACAGTAGAATTCATGGAGCGCGGCGGCATGTCGACCTCGACACGCAATGCCGCCCGCAAAATCTGGCCATACGAACTCCCCAACTACAACGAGGAGATGCTCGCGCGCCTGCTGTTCTGCTTTGAAAACGACCCGGAAAACAAAGGCCACGTATCTGGCGCCCAGGATGCCATCGGCATCTGCATGTCAGGACTGACCCGCCACTACTACGACGGTCACTACTGGCCCTCGCGCATCGAGTCGGTCCACGATGAAAGCGTGCTGTCATGGCTGGAAAGCCACATCTGCCTTGTGCCGATGTTCCCGCGCCGCCCGGGCTGCTCCGTGGTGGATGGGAAGGACATCACCGAAAAGAAAGTGCAGGCGTTGGCCGACGCTGCCGACCGCTGCTGGCACGCCATTCTCGACAAGGATCTGGACGCCTTCACCAAGGCGTTCGCCGATTCGTTCAACGCGCAGGTGGCCATGTTCCCGGCCATGATGCAGCCCGGAGTTGCCGAGCACATAGAGCGCTGGAGCCACACGGCCCGCGCATGGAAGATGCTCGGCGCCGGAGGCGGAGGCCATCTCTGTCTGGTGGTGGATGAGCTCCCCAAGGATCCGGAAGTAATCGAGGTCAAAATCCGCCGCAAAGGGATGTAATCGCCAATCTTCTTTCTCCAAAAGTCAACATCTTCGTTATCATTCTTGTTAAAAACATAAACATTATGATGGAGAAAAACGCCAAAATATACGTTGCAGGCCACCGCGGGATGGTGGGCAGCGCCATCGTGCGCGAACTGAAGCGTCAGGGCTACAATAATATAATCACACGCACCCACCGCGAGCTCGACCTCTGCCGTCAGGACGCCGTGGAAAAATTCTTCGCTGAAGAAAAACCCGACTATGTATTCCTGGCCGCCGCAAAAGTAGGCGGCATCGTGGCCAATTCGGAGGCTCTGGCCGACTTCATGTATCAGAACATGACGCTGGAGATGAATGTAATCCACTCGGCATGGCAAAACGGCTGCAAGAAGCTCGAATTCCTCGGCTCAAGCTGTATCTATCCGCGCATGGCTCCCCAGCCCATGAAGGAGGACTGCCTGCTCACCTCGCCTCTGGAACAGACCAACGAGGCTTACGCTCTGGCTAAAATCTCCGGCCTGAAATACTGCGAATACCTCAACCGCCAGTATGGCACGGACTATATATCCGTAATGCCTACTAACCTCTACGGCCCCAACGACAACTACCATCCCACCCATTCCCACGTGGTTCCGGCCCTTATCCGCCGCTTCCATGAAGCCAAGGAGCAGGGACTGGAAGAAGTGACATGCTGGGGCGACGGCTCGCCTCTGCGTGAGTTCCTTTATGTCGACGATCTGGCCAACCTGTGCGTGTTCCTGATGAACAACTACTCCGGCAACGAGACCGTAAACGCCGGCACAGGCAAAGAGATGACCATCAAGGCACTGACAGAGCTTGTGGCCGATGTGGTGGGCTACAAAGGCCGAATCCTCTGGGATACCTCGAAGCCCAACGGCACTCCGCGCAAGCTGCTCGACGTCAGCAAAGCTACCGCTTTAGGCTGGACAGCCTTCACCCCCCTGCGCCGCGGCCTGGAACTCAGCTACGAGGATTTCCTCAGCAATCCCATGCGCGCCGAACGCTAATTAGCCTCATATAATCAGGATGATTCATAATCTCATCACACTCCAGACCGAACTGCTTACCGGCATATCTTCCATTCCGGCCGACTCGATTGCGGCCAAAAATGTCGGCAAGATTTCGCAGGATGTAGCCGAGCTGAAATCGATGTCGCTGGCCGAACTACTCAACCGGCTCGCCGATTCGGCCGTTAACTTTGCAATAAATCTGGCGGTAGCCATCGTGGTATTCTACGTAGGCCGCTTCATTATCCGCAAACTTTACCGGCTCATCTCCGCCATCTTCCTGCGCCGCAAGCTCGACCGCTCACTGAGCACATTCGTGCTTAGCCTGAGCAACATTGTGATGTATTTCATCCTGATTGTCACGGTGATAGGCATACTCGGCATCGAGACCACCTCGTTTCTTGCCCTGTTTGCCTCCGCCGGTGTCGCCATCGGTATGGCTCTGAGCGGCACGCTCCAGAATTTCGCCGGAGGCGTGCTGATTCTGCTGTTAAAGCCCTATAAGATAGGCGACTACATCGAAGCCCAAGGCTATGCCGGCACAGTGAAGGAGATTCAAATCTTTTTCACCGTCATCACCACCTACGACAACAAGTCGATATCGATTCCCAACGGTGTGCTCTCAACGTCAAGCATAAACAATTGGACGCGTGAGACTTATCGCCGGGTATCGTGGACCATAAGTATCAGCTACGGGGATGACGTGGCTGAGACGCGCCGCACTATCCTTGAAATGCTGGCGGCCGACGAGCGCATCGTCCGTCAGGAGATGCTGCAGCAGAATCCCCCTCCCGAAGACGCCATAGACGCCCTGACCCATACACCCGACTATTCTACAAAGGTGATAGTCAAGGAGATGGCATCGTCAAGCGTAGATCTTGAAGTGCGGGCATGGACCGAGACGTCCAACTATTGGCCAGTATTCTATGAATACAACGAGCGCTTCTACAGCGAACTGCCCAAACACGGCGTACACTTCCCGTTCCCTCAACTCGACGTACACTTCGATAAAGTATGATGCTGCAGATTCAAAACACAGTGGTCTCGCTCGACCTTGCAGAAGAATATTTCTGCTGCGACCTCGACCAATGCAAGGGTGAATGTTGCATCGAGGGGGACGCCGGTGCTCCCGTCACTGAGGCCGAAGCTGAAGAGATTAGTCGTGTCCTGCCTGAGATTCAAGCGGATATGCTGCCGAGGGCTCTGGAAGAGGTGCAGACTAACGGTGTCTGCTACAGAGATGTGGAAGGCGACCTGGTGACCACCATTCTCGACGGGCGCAACTGCGCTTTCTCATGCTATGCGCCGGGAGGTATCTGCCTGTGTGCCATAGAGAAAGCCTATCGCGAAGGGCGCATCAGCTTTCGAAAGCCTGCTTCATGCGCTCTCTATCCACTGCGACTGACGGAGTATCCGTCGTTTACAGCCGTCAACTACCATCGCTGGAAGATATGCCGCACGGCTGTGGAAAACGGCCGCAAAAAGGGGATAAGACTATACCAGTTTCTTGAAGGACCGCTCACCGAACGCTTCGGCAAGGAATGGTATGACGAACTGCGACAAGCCTGCGAGCTTTGGCTCTCCGAACACCCCAACCGCTAATACACACAACCATATAACTGACAAAAAATGGGATTTTTCGATCAATTTCGCATGATGCCGCCGGTGACCAAGAACCTGCTGATCATCAACATACTGATATGGGTTGCCATGTGGCTCATACATCCGCTGGGCAGTCTGCTGGAACAATACGGCGCGCTTTACTATTTCACATCCGAGAGCTTCCTCCCGACGCAGCTGCTGACCTACATGTTCATCCACGCCAACTTTATGCACCTGTTTTTCAACATGTTCGCGCTGTTCATGTTTGGTGTGACGATGGAGCGTGTGCTCGGCGGCCGCCGGTTCCTGTTCTACTACATCACATGCGGTCTGGGCGCCGCCCTGATTCAGGAAGGCGTCTTCGCCCTGATGATTAATCATTACGCCTCAACGTTCGGCGAGGCCGGTAGTTCGCTGGCCACAGTGCTGCGCCATACGAATCTCTCGGAATACGAGGTATTCAGCACACTGATGAACCTCAATATCGACCCGAACAATCCCGCGCTCTATCATCTTGCAGCGCTCTACCATACGCCCACCATCGGGGCCTCCGGTGCCATCTTCGGCATCCTGCTGGCCTTCGGATATATGTTCCCGAACGTGCGCCTCTACCTGTTGTTCCCGCCCATTCCGGTGCGTGCGCGTATATTCGTGCTCGGTTACGCCGTGATTGAGCTGCTGCTCGGCATCTACAACAGTCAGGCAGATACCGTGGCTCATTTCGCCCACCTCGGCGGCATGCTCTTCGGCTTGCTGATTCTGATGTACTGGCGCAAAAAGCGCATCATCGGAGGCCCGTATTTCTAATCTGACGCACTTTTAAGACACTGTTTCTACCATGGCTACATGGATCATACTTCTGCTGGAAGCGGGGCTCTACATAGGGCTCAAACTGCTTTGGAGCGTTGATGCTCCCTCGGCAGAAGCGTTCACCATGCAGATGGCCCTTCCGGCCTCATGGTCGGACATACTTCATCAGCCATGGCGGATGGTCACCTACGCCATGGTTCATCTCGACTTCTCACATCTGCTGGTCAACTGCCTGTGGATAGCATGGTTCGGCTCGCTCGCTGTCAATAAGACTCACTCCGAGCGCATCACAGGACTTTTTCTGGCCGGAGCGGTGGCCGGAGCGGTGGCTTTCGCAGCCTACTGCGCAGCGACCGGTTCGGAGGGGCGAGTGCTGGTCGGAGCTTCGGCTGCTACGCTCAGTCTCATCGTCGGCACACTGACTATCAAACTATTAAGTCCGGCAAGCAACAGTGTCTCACGCCGACAGTCACTGACGCGCACAGCCCTGTACGCTCTCGCTTTCGTGGTATTGGCAACGATGCTCACCGGAGTCGGACAGATAGCTGCTCACATAGGCGGCATCGCAGCCGGAATCGCCATAGGCGCCGCTATCGCCCTGCGCTACAGGAAGATACAGACTGCAGCGGGCGAGCAATCCGCTCGCCCGGCGTCCGAAGAGCGACGCTCCGGCACCTCAGGGCTTTCCGCACCCGGGTCCCACTCTCAGGTGATAGACAAAGTACGCACTTCAGGCTTCGCATCGCTTTCCGAAGCCGAACGCAAACAATTATTCTAAAGAATCAACCTCGCAATTGGCAACGAGCAAAAGACATAAAGCGCTGAAAGGCATCCTCATAGCGGCAAATCTGTTTGTCGCCCTCGGCGTTGTCGCCTCGGCCTACGGAGGGATAGTCAACCCTGAAAAGACTGTCCTGCCGGCGCTGATGGCCATGACCTTCCCCGGATGGCTCATCCTCGCCGCTATCATGGCTGTGGCCGACCTGCTGACGTTCCGCCGTCAGGCTTTCATCCCGCTGGCGTCAGTGGTGATGTCGCTCGGACCGCTGCTGGAGTACTGCCCGCTCAATTTTGTCAGCTACCAGCCGTCGGAAGAGCAACTCAAGGAGGGATTTACCTTCATGACTTACAACACGATGGCCATTATGGACGAGACGATCGACTATCCCAAAAAGCCTACCGAGAAATGGCTCAAGGACACCCTGGCCTCCGGCGCCGTCAATAAAACCATCAGCTTTATCATCTCGTCGGGCGCCGACATCGTCTGCCTTCAGGAGCAGCGACCCATCAAGGTATGCCCCAACCTCTTCTTTACCCAGGAGCAGCTCGATTCGCTGACGGCAATCTACCCCTACCGTACCGGAGTGCGCGGTCAGGATATCCTGTCGAAATTTCCGATAGAGCCTGTAGAGCTGCGTCAGGGCGGCGAAGTGACCGGAGTGTTTGCCGGAGCTGTCGCCGACATCCACGGCCACCGCACACTGATTCTCTGCCTCCACATGCAGTCAATCGGCCTGAAGCCCGACGATAAAGAGCTATTCGTCGAGCTTACCGAGGGGGAGGTGCGCGGCAAGAAAGACGCTGTGCGCCACCAGCTTATCTCCAAACTGGCTCACGCCTTCCGGCTCCGTGCAGGGCAGGCACGCCTCGTACGCGAGCAGATTGACTCGTTAGGCATTGAAAATGTGGTGATAGGCGGTGATTTCAACGATATTCCCGATTGCTACGCCCTGCGCGAGGTGCGTGGTCACGACTTCCGCAATGCATACAGCCGCGCAGCCCTTGGCCCGGCTATCACCTATCACAACGCCCGCCTGTGGTTCAGAATAGACCATATCCTCTACCGCGGCGACATGCGCCCGGTAAGCTGCGAACGCGGCGATGTGCCTTACAGCGACCATTATCCGCTCATCTCACGATTCGTCTGGAACAAACCATTATAAACATATAAACCAATCACCAGCCCTATGAAACCGATCTTTATGGGAATCTGCATGGCAGCGGCCGCTACGGCCCTCTCATTCTCATCGTGCGGCAAGCAGGAACACAAGAACCCGTTCCTCCAGCCTTACGACAACGAGTATCAAATCCCGCCTTTCGAAGACATCCTCATCGAGGACTATGAACCGGCATTCGAGGCCGGAATCGCTGAAGCCAAGGCTTCCATCGACTCCATCACCTCCAATCCCGAGACCCCGACTTTCTCCAACACCATTCTGGCGCTCGACAATCTCTCGCCGACACTCGAAAGAGTGATGGGTGTGCTCATGTCGCTGACCGAAGCCAACTCGACTCCTGAACTTCAGGAAGTTTCCGAAAAACTTCTGCCGCGATACACGGCCTTCTCCGACGAGCTGATGATGAACGACAAACTGTTCGACCGCGTGAAGTATCTCTACGACCGCCGCGATTCGCTCGGTCTGGCCCACGACGAGACCCGCGCCCTGGAGCAGAGCTACAAAGACTTCACCCGCAACGGTGCTCTTCTCGACGAAGCCGGCAAGAAGCAGCTCAAAGAGGTCAACGCCCGCCTTGCCGACCTCTACATCAAATTCAACAAAAACCTTCTTGAGGCCAACAATACATTTGAGATTGTAGTTGACTCGAAGGAGGAACTCGCCGGCATCCCGCAGTCGACCGTCGACAATGCCGCAGCCGAGGCCAAAGCCCGCGGCAAAGAGGGCAAATGGGTATTCACCCTCCACGCTCCCAGCCGCCTGCCGGTGCTTCAGTATGCCGACAGCCGCTCCCTGCGCGAAAAGATGTGGAAAGGCTACACCTCCAACGCCCAAAGCGGTTCGACCGACAATCGCCCCGTGATTGCAGAAATCGTAAAAGCAAGAGCTGAGAAGGCTAAAATCTTAGGATTCAAGGATTTCGCCTCCTATATGACCGACGGCGTTATGGCCAAGACTCCCGAAGCTGCCGAAGCCCTGCTTATGAGCATCTGGGAACCCGCCAAGAAGAAAGTGGCCGAGGAAGTGGCCGAGATGCAGGCCCTGTCAGACGGTCTGGGCAACGACTTCAAGATCGAGCCCTGGGACTACTACTATTTCGCCGAAAAAGTGCGTCAGCAGAAATACGCTCTCGACGAGAACAAGCTGCGCCCCTATTTCGCCGTTGATTCCGTAGCCAAAGGTATCTTCGCCATGGCCAACAAGCTCTACGGCATCAGCTTCGAGGAGATGCCTGACGCTCCGAAATATCACCCCGACGTGAAGGTCTACGACGTCAAGGATGCCGACGGCAAACATCTGGCTGTGTTCATGACCGACTATTTCACCCGTCCCGAAAAGCGCCAGGGCGCATGGATGGAAGAGCTCAAGACCTCGTGGGTTAACCCCGACGGCTCCGTTGAGCGCCCGATCGTATACAATGTCGGCAACTTCTCCAAGCCCACCGCCGATGCTCCCTCGCTGCTGACAATCGACGAGGTGCAGACGATGTTCCACGAATTTGGCCATGGCCTTCACGGAATGCTGTCGAAAGTGCGTCTGAAGAGCCAGAGCGGCACTTCCGTTGACCGCGACTTCGTAGAATTCCCCTCGCAGTTCCACGAACACTGGGCCTTCCAGCCCGAGCTGCTTAAGGTGTATGCCCACCATTACAAGACCGGCGAACTAATCCCCGACTCGATTGTGGCTCAGGTGAATGCCGCCTCCAAACACAATATGGGCTTCATTACCGCCGAACTCGCCGGCGCTGCTCTGCTCGACCTCTACTGGGGTCATCTGAATCCCGAGGGCGAAGTTGACGTGATGGGCTTCGAGAACTCGGTGGCTGAAAAGCTCGGCATGCCTTCGCAGCTTACTTTCCGCTACCGCTCGCCCTACTTCAAGCATATCTTCGGCGACGACGGCTATGCCTCGGGCTACTATACCTACCTCTGGGCTGAACAGCTCGATGCTGACGCCTTCGAGATGTTTGCCGAAAAAGGCGTATTCGATCCCGAATGTGCCGCCAAGATGAAGAAAGTGCTTGAAAGCGGTGCATCGGAAGATCCCATGGTACTCTACGAGACAATGCGCGGCCATAAGCCCACCTCCGAAGCTCTGCTTCGTCAGCGCGGACTGTAATCCGGCATAACTCTACGATATATACCTACGCGAAAAGGGGCTGGCAACTCGTGCCGGCCCCTTCACGTTTCAACTATTTATTTATGAGAGCCTCAGTATCCAGTATCCCTACTCGATAAAGAGGACGAGGGATGTTCTGTCGAATGTCATGAGGACAATCGCATCGCTGTTGAAAGGGTGGTACGATGCTTCATTTATTACTATAACACACCGATTGCGTATATGTTGAAATCATTTACGCTAAAAGAGTTTAAAGATTGTTAGTTTGGAGCCGCAAAGGGCAGAAATAGCCTCGGGATGGGAGTTTATTCGGCGGTGAAAAGGCCGCTGACGGGATCCAGTCGCACCGTCTCCTCGTCGAGAAGCGGGCGCAGAAGTTCGGCAGTGGCGCGGCTGTCCATTCCCAGCGCCTGCGACAGCTGCGACAGCGTCATGGGCTTGTTGCGCAGCAGGTATGCTACTTGTAAGCCTCTATCCGCAGGAGTCTTAGCCGATGCGGGCCGGGCTGCGACGTGATTGGCGCGGCAGACGTCGCATGTGCCGCACGGCCCGTCGGATTTCTCGCCGAAATAATTGAGCAGTGTCTCCACCCGGCAGCATGTATCGTCGAACAGGAACCGCTGCATGGCGCGCACACGGTCTTCAAGGTTCTTGCGCCTGTATTCATATACCTCGCGCGGAAGCACTACCCATTTCGCTTCCTCACGCGAGCGCCGGTAGACGATATAAGGCGTTGTAGACCGCGGCACATAGTGGATCACATGCATGCGCGAGAGCTTCAGAAGGTTCTCGTAGACAGTCTGCTCCGTCTGGCTGAGCAGCGAGGCTATTCGGCTCTCGCTGATATACTCATAATCGGCAAATATACCCGTATAGTTGCGCATGATGCAGTTGAACACATCCTCACACACCTGATCGAGCTGCAGATTGTACAGCTCGCGGCGCGTCAGCAGCACGAGCAGGCGTGATGCCGTGGATGTCTCTTCCACATATTCGATATATCCCGAGCGGTCGAGTATCTTCAGCGCATGGTCGGCTATTAGCGGATGCAGCCCGTTGATTTCGCAGAATTTAGTCAGATTGAACTCAAAGACACGCTCGAACCCCTCCCCCATGGCCACGTCAAGGAACACTCCGAGCCGATGGTAGATGTCGCGCACTGTCTCCTTGGGCGGAAACTCCGACGATATGCGCCGCGAAAGCGTGGCTTTGTCAGCGGGAGCCACAAGCGATACGGCCCACGACGGATTGCCGTCGCGCCCGGCACGTCCTGCCTCCTGATAGTATTCCTCCAGCGATGTGGGCGGGTCGTAGTGGACTACCACACGCACGTCGGGTTTGTCGATACCCATACCGAAGGCAGTAGTGGCCACCATGATGCGTGTGTTGCCGTCTTTCCATAGGTTCTGCTTGAGGTTTTTCTCCTCGGCGGAAAGGCCGGCATGATAATAGTCGGCCGATATGCCGTTGATTCTCAGGATGTCGGAAACCTCGCGGGTACGTTTTCTCGACCTTACATACACGATGCCGCATCCGCCCACGCGCCTCAGGATATGAGTAAGCTCTTCGGCTTTGAGTGTAGTATGGCGCACTATATAGTTGATATTCGGGCGATTGAATGTCAGGCGGAAGGTCTGCGCTCCGGGACGGAAGCCGAGACAGCGTGTGATGTCTTCGGCCACATGCGGCGTGGCCGAGGCGGTGAGCGCCAGCACCGGTGCGTCGGGGAACAGCTTGCGCAGGCTGACGATTTCGAGATAAGACGGACGGAAATCGTAGCCCCACTGCGAGATACAGTGGGCCTCGTCGACCACGATAATCTTGACAGGCATCTGCTTGAGATCGCTGATAAACGCCGCGCTCCGGAGCTTTTCGGGCGATACATAGAGCAGGCGCGTCTTTCCCAGCCGGCAGCGGTCGACTATCAGGCGCGTTTCGCTGCGCGTCAGAGCGCTGTGGAGGAAGTATGCACGTATGCCATGAGAGAGCAGGTTGTCCACCTGGTCTTTCATCAGCGAGATCAGAGGGGTGACCACCAGCGTCAGCCCGTCGGTGAGCAGCGCCGGCACCTGGAAGGTGATGGATTTGCCTCCGCCGGTAGCCATGAGCCCCAGCGTGTCGTGGCCCGAAAGCACCGAGGAGATAATCTCGGCCTGCATCGGACGGAATCCGTCGTAGCCCCAGTGCTCGCGGAGCACATCGAGCATCGCATCAGTCGTGCACATGTATCTCCTTGACCTGCAGCTGGATTGAGTTGGGCATCCCGTGGTGTTTGTTGTCCTCGATGGTAAAGCAGATGTCGAAGCGGTGGCCTCCGTGGATTTTTTCGAACAGCTTCGAAGCATTGAAGGCGATACCGTTGAACACCTTGCCTGAGGTATCGTCGACCAGTTCGAGCTTGATATGCTCATTCTGGCGCCCTACGAGCTTGCTTGTACCGAAATCCATCACGTTGCGAGTGCAGAACACCGGTTTGGCGTTGCCGAGCCCGAAGGGATTGAAGCGCCTCAGGGTCGATATAAACTCGGGGGTCAGCTGGCTGAAAGTGATGTAGGCGTCAATGTCGAATTGCGGATGCAGCTGCGAGGGGAGGATATTGGCAGCCACGAACTCCTCAAACCGGCGCGTGAATTCCGGGATATTCTCCTCCTTCATCGACAGGCCTACGGCATAGGTATGGCCGCCGAAGTTCTCCAGCAGGTCGCGCGTGGAGTCAATGGCGCTGTAGATGTCGAATCCCTGCACGGAGCGCGACGAGCCCGTGGCCAGGCCGTTGGCAAGCGTCAGCACCACGGCCGGCTTGTAATATACCTCCGTAAGGCGCGAGGCCACGATGCCGATTATCCCCTTGTGCCAGTCTTTATTGAAGATTACGATGCTCTTCTTGTCGCTTTCGGCTTCGTGACGGGCCGAGAGGATCTCGTTGGCTTCCTCTGTGATGCGCTTGTCGAGCTCTTTGCGGTCTTTGTTGTACTGGTCGATGTTGCGGGCCAGCTCGCAGGCTTCGGCAAAGTCGCGCGACACGAGCAGGTCGACGGCCTCCTTGCCGCTCTGCATGCGCCCGGAGGCGTTGATGCGCGGCCCGATCTTGAATACTACGTCGGAAATCGTAATCTCGCGGTTCTGCAGGTTGCACACGCGGATTATCGCCTTCAGACCCTTGTTGGGGTTGGAGTTGAGCCGCTTGAGGCCGTAGTAGGCCATGATGCGGTTTTCGTCGACCATCGGCACTATGTCGGCAGCGATCGAGACGGCCACCAGGTCGAGCATCCCTTCGAGCTCATTCTGGTGGATGCCGTTGCTCATCGAGAACGCCTGCATGAGCTTATAGCCCACCCCGCAGCCCGACAGATACGGGCAGGGATAGGTGCTTCCCGGCATTTTCGGGTTCAGGATAGCAGCCGCCACGGGCAGCTCACTGTCGGGCACATGATGGTCGCAGATGATGAAGTCAATCCCATGCACTTTCGCATGAGCAATCTCCTCGTTGGCCTTGATGCCGCAGTCGAGGATAATCACAAGTTTTACACCCTGTTCGGCGAAATCGTCGACGATGTCGTCCGATATTCCATACCCTTCTTCGTAGCGCGTCGGGATGAAATAGTCGATGTTCGAATAGAAGTTGCTCAGGTATTTGTACACCAGCGCAACGGCCGTAGTGCCGTCCACGTCGTAGTCGCCATATACCATGATCTTCTCTTTTGCCCCCATTGCCTTGTTGAGGCGGTCCACTGCCTTTTGCATATCCGGCATGAGGAAGGGGTCGTGAAGGTTTTTCAGCCGCGGGTTAAAAAACCGCTCGGCTTCCTCCACCGAAGTCACTCCACGGCGCACCAGCAATTGGGCGACGGGCGGCGTCGACGCATAGCTTTCGGCCAGTGTCGCTTCTATCTTCTTTTCGTCGGATGTCAGGGGTAAATAATTCCATTTACCTGTCATTTATGTTGTTTTTTTATTGGCAAGAGGGCAGGCGCTGCCAAAGGTCGGGATAACGTGCATTATCCGCTCTGACAAGAGCCGGGGAGGGAGAGATTCGCAGGCCGGAGCCTGACGGGGGTCGCAGGCCGGAGCCTGACGGGAGAGATGTGATTATATATCGGAGGATGGGCCGGGCCATCCTGCAAAAATGGCGTGCAAACCTTTGGATTGCATCGGTATAGGGGCGCTGTGCTTCCGGGTATGGTCGGAGAGAGCCGGATGAGCCTTCTGCCCCATATTATTCCTTTTCGCAAATATAGCGATTTTTTGCCGAATTTCTTCTCAGCATATATGCCTTTTTACCGCTTTTATATTTTATTTACAGTAGCCGCACCGCGCCGACGCGACATATGCCCCGAAACGCGATACTCTAATCGACGGGGACAGACAGGCGGCGGGGGCGCACCCGATAAGGTACGCCCCCGCTTACAAACATTTTCATGCCACCTCGGGATCTTTCTACTTCCTGGCAAATTTCACTCTTTGGGCACTTTCTGCTTCCCGGCAAATCTCATGCCCCATGGGCTGCAAGGCCGTTATTTCTGCACCTTGAGCGAATCGGGGGTGAGCGTCCCCTCCATGACAGCCTTTACATCGGCGCGGAGCTCGTCGTCTTGCTTGCCGCGGCTGAGGATAGTGCCGTCAGGACCGATTATCAGGATGGTGGGGATGCCGGTGATGCCGTAAAGGTCGGTAGGCACTGTCTGCGCGTTGATAATCTGCGGCCAGGGGAGTTTGTGACGCTCGATGGCGCGGCGGGTGTTGTCTGGTTCGTCCCATACGGCCACTCCAAGCACTTCGAACCCTTTCGGGCCCCACTCTTCGAGCAACTGCTTGATCACCTTGGTCTCGCGGATGCAAGGGCCGCACCAGCTCGCCCAGAAGTCGACCAGTACGGGCTTCCCCTTGCCCACATAGTCGCTCAGGCTCTGCGTTATCGAGTCGTTCTTGATGGTGAAGTCCACAAATTTGTTGCCGGGCTGGGTTGCGGCCTTGTTCTGGGCGGCGGTCAGCAGTTTGCCGACGCGGGTATACTGTTTCAGGCCCGGATTCTCTGCCAGCGCGGCTTTCAGCTGGTCGAGATCCATGCCATAGGCACGCTCCAGAAATATCAGATACCCTATCAGATTGTTAGCGTTGGCGCGGAAGATCGAGTCGGTATAGGCTTCGTAAGCCTCCATGATGGCCTGACGGGCAGGTTCGCCGGTGCTGTCGGGAGCCATGGCGCGGAATTTGGCCTCGAAATCGCCCATGCGGCGCTTGATGTCCTGAATCCGCTTGTTAAGGTCAGAGCCGGTAGCAGTGCCGTTGTCCACAGCGATGGGCGCATTCTCCAGAGCGAACTGCGCCATACGGTTGCCGTCGATAATGAGGCGGGCCAGAGTCGGAGCTGCCACGCTCCCCTCGAAGGTGGCGGTAGTCCCTTTCACAGCCGTGGAGTCGATTTTCTCACCGGTGTCGTAATTGACCAGATAGGCCATAAGGCCGTCGAAATTTTCCGGCACTTTGGCCGTGACCGTATACCGGTCGGATGCGTTGGCCGTGCATGCGGCCACCATTGCCGCCGCTGCTGCGAGCGTGAAGAGTTTGAGTTTCATTTAAGTATGTTGTTAGTATGTTTCTGTTCTAAATACGATATTATTGGCAGAAAAGTTGCACATTTCCACAGTTTTTGTGTAATTTTGCAATTAAGGCCACAGAGCCCCGGCATTTCTCCTCCGCAAAGTAAGCATTTTTTTACTATAATTGAAAACATTCGCGCCCGGAAATTGTAAACATTAACGACCGCAAATGTTATTTAAAATTTTTTGAAGATGGCCAACCACCTCATCCCGGCTATTGCCGAAAGTATCCAGAAAAATTGGGACTCCCCCGCTCTGTCCGATTTCAAAGGCGTTACCTACACCTTCCGCCAGGTGGCTGAAGAGATTGCCCGCCTCCAGATCATATTCTCCGCCGCCGGCGTGAAGCAGGGCGACAAAGTGGCTCTCTGCGCCAAAAATTCAGCCGCCTGGGCCATCACCTTCCTCGCCGGCCTGCATTATGGTGCCGTGGTGGTTCCCATCCTCCATGAGTTCAACCCCGAGAGCGTGGAGATGCTGGTGGCCCATTCCGAAGCCAAGCTCCTCTTCACCGAAAAAGCCATCTCTGACAAGCTCGACGCAGCGAAGATGCCCGCTCTGGAAGCCGCTGTCCTCATCCCTGACTACACCATAGCCTTCGGCAAGAACAGTAAGGTGGCGGAGACTGTCGGAGAGCTCGACAAAATCTTCGCAGAGCACTACCCCGATGGCCTTGATCGCAACGCCCTGAACACGCGCATCCCCGACCCGATGTCGCTGGCGCTCATCAACTACACCTCCGGCTCCACGGGCAATCCCAAGGGGGTGATGATCAGCTACGACAACCTCTGGGGCAACGTCAAATTCGGCCTCGACATGATCCCCTTCCTCTATCCGGGCGACGGCATGCTAAGCATGCTCCCGATGGCCCACATGTACGGGCTCGTGTTCGAGTTCATCTTCCCGCTGTGCAAGGGATGCCACGTGACGTTCCTGGGCCGCGTCCCCTCGCCGCGCGTGGTGCTCGAAGCCTTCTCCGAGGTTAAGCCCAAACTTGTCATCACCGTGCCGCTGGTCATCGAGAAAATTATCAAGACGAGCGTGATGCCTATCCTCAACCTTCCGGTGATGAAAGTGCTCACTTATATCCCGGGGCTTCGCAACATCATCTTCCGCAACATACGCCAGAAGCTCATCCACGCCTTCGGCGGCCAGCTTCAGGAGCTCATCCTCGGCGGCGCCGCGCTCAACGAGGAGGTGGAGAAGCTTCTGCGCAAGATCCGCTTCCCCTTCACCGTGGGCTACGGCATGACCGAGTGCGCCCCGCTGCTCACCTACGAATGGTGGCAGACGGCGCGTCCCCACTCCTGCGGACGCATGGTAGCGGGGATGGAGGCAAAGGTGCTCAGCCCCGACCCGCAGAATGTGCCGGGCATACTCCATGTGCGCGGCCGCAATGTGATGCAAGGATATTACAAGAATCCCGAAGCCACCGCCGAGGCGCTGACGTCCGACGGCTGGCTCGATACGGGCGACATATGCACCATGGACGCCGACGGCTACATCTATCTGCGCGGACGCAATAAAAACATGATTCTCGGCCCCTCAGGCCAGAATATCTATCCCGAAGAGATAGAGGCCAAACTCAACGACCTGCCGCTCGTAGCCGAATCTATCGTGCTCGACCGCGAAGGCCGCATTATAGGCATCGTCCATCCCGACTACGAAGCCGGGCGCAAGCAGGGCCTTACCGACGAGCAGACTGAGGAGAAGGTGATGCAGAATCTTGCCGTGCTCAACCGTCAGGTGCCTGCCTACAGCAAGGTTTCGGCCCTGGAAATCCTCAAAGAGGAATTCCAGAAGACCCCGAAGCACTCAATCCGCCGCTTCCTATACAAGTAATCCCCGCAGTAATCCCGCAGTGATCCCGCTGAAAACCAAAGATTATAAGATTTATACGAATTATATGATTTATAAGACCTTATAAGACTTTATAAGATCTTATAATTCCTTATCAATCCTCCCCGATTAAAAAGGCTGGACACGTCGGTGCTCAGCCTTTTTCACCCTTCATTACTGAAGTTAAACAGAGAGATGTTTGAAAATTCCGGCCGCAGATGCGGGAGCCGTTGCCGTCAGGCTGCTCTTTAGATTCCGGTCGAGCTACGCCCCTTTTCAGGCGTCGCGGCAAAATCCGCAGGCATTCTGGAAGTCAGCGAAGAAATCGTGACCGAGTGCCACCGAAATACGGCAGAGAAGCTCGGTGTCGATGCTCCCTTTGCGCAGAATTTTGTAAACATTGGTGCGATCGCAGCCGATTTCCTGTGCCAGCCATGCCGCAGGACGGCGCTGACGGCGCAGTTCACTGCTGATGAGTGAACCGATGTGAAGTTTCACGCCACATTCTTCGGTTCGTGTCAAAACAGGCTTTTCGTCCATGGCCAACAAGAGGTGATGAAGTGGTTATGATAATGTTTGGTCAATATCCGGGGCGAAGTATTGTGCCTAACATTCGCATGCAAGCTCATTGCGACCTCGGATGTTACAATGCAAAATTAAAATTTTCTCCGGAAATATACAAGCGCCACTCCACACTTTATTTCATTTAACAATCTTTAAATCAGCACAAAGCAAACTGGAATTATTCATTTCCGACCGATTGCTACAATCAATTTTAACCCACTTTTTAGTTCTTCGTTTTAAGATTTTTCTCAGCAAATCCCGGGAAAATATAAATTTTAATTGTAGAATCAATCTTGCTTTCCCCGCAAAATTTTTCGAAAATTTTTGCCACGCGCGGGCATCAAAAAGTCGCAGAACATCCATATGCCCAAACTGCAAGATTGCATCCTCCCGACGGCGTTCGGGCGAATCCGGATCCCCGGAGATTGTAGAAGAAATGCTCCTTGGTGCAACAGTGCAACAGCCCCTTGATGAAATGGATATCAACACGGCGGAAGGGATGCGATAAATCGTATCCGCACCTAGAATGCTATGGCTCAACATGATAGGCCACACCAAGGCGCAACCCTACCGGCGGATGGGGTCCCGTGGTGAGCGTTAAATGGTTGACAATCAAGTTGTAGGGGCGCGCCTTGGCGCGACCTATCAACATGGTTATCAATTATTTAATGTGCAGAACCACAGTCCGGGTGCCGATTCAGCATTTTGAGGCCAACGTGGGTAGGTCGCACCAAGGCGCGACCCCACATGCTGATTTTCAACATTTTTGGACAAATTGAAGAGGTTCGGTGGCGGGGTCAAAAAAAGCTGTGCCGCGGAGGGGCGGCACAGCTTATAAGGGATGTTACTGAGCGGCTCGGGGGAGCCGGATCAGAGTTGTATTAGCGGATCGAAAGTTTGGGCTGACGAAGGGTGCCGTTGAGCATTTCCTTAGCCGAGATGGTCTTGCCTTTGAAGGTCTTACCGGTAGCTTTCTTCTTGCCGTTCAGATTCATCTGCTTAGCTTCAAGTAAGCGCAGGGGAGCATTCTTTGAAATGAATCCACCCTTCTTGGCTATCTTGGCGGGTGCGTTGATGCCGGCATCCGACATGTCAATCTCAAGCAGGCCGTTGCCATATTCGTGGTTGTAGATTGACGTTCCATTAAGGGTCTTGTTAGCAGAAGCTTCCAAAGCGGCATCATTATAGTTGGAATAATACCACGGGGTATCGTCTCCATTCATACGAGAACTCCATGTTTGAACTACCGTACAAGCCGGGAAGGTAATCAGGCCGCTGTCGTCCATTACTCCCATGTAGTTGACGCATTTTTTGCCGCCGTTGAAAGCCAATGTCGAAAGCTGGTCAACGGTGTAACCACCTTCACCCACGAAGTTGCCGACGCTGGCCGACATACAGAATGTGCTGCCGTCTCCGTAAGGATCATCGATACCGATTTCACTCTGCTCGATTACTACATAAGGAGTCTGTTCGCCTACCCAGAAGCTGATGCCGTAATCGCCGGTCATTACGATGCCGTAAGGTTCGTATACATCATAGGGGTTGGCCAGACGGTAGTGGTTGGCATTCTCCTTATCGCGCTGCAGCATGACGGGATACTGGTCGCCACCAAGGTACGAACCATCTTCAAACTTAATGCTGCCATAGAGGACACCTTCGGTGTAGAGCACCTGGCCTACATCCTCCCAGGGAGATTCCTCGGCCTTCTGCATCGACTCATACTTGAAGGTCAGATAGTCGGTGTGAACCTGCTTGCCATCTTCGTCGAAGCTTACCACTACTACAGTGTAGTCGCCTTCTTCAGGAATCGTGTATGAAACGCTGGTCTGAGCTGCAACGACGCGGTCGAGATCGGATTCTGCGATTTCCTTTGCAGCAGCCTCAACCTGCGCTGCATCGAGAGCACCCTGATAGAGGTCGTAGGAATAGGAAGCAGTGTCGTCAGTACGTGTAATCGTGATTACAGCCTTCTCATTCTTATTGAGATCGATGATATTGCCGACATATTCGATTTGGCAGCCGTAGCTCTTGAAGCCGGGGAGCTGCATGTACTCGCGCATCGAGCTATAAGCTGTATTGCCACCGTAATAGTAGGTAGTGTAGATGTCGAACAGACCGGTGGTAGCATCGAATTGCGACTGAACATAGAGCGTCGACTCGGGATACTGGCTCATGTAGGAGTTGTTGATGGTATGGCGGAAGGTATAGATGTCGCAAACCATCAGCATCGAGCCAAACGATTCGGAGTCGCCTGTTTCAGCAGGAGCCATGAAGGCGAGGCAATTCTCAGTCGGGTAGATGACTTCGGGATCATCTTCATTCACTTTTTCCGGCAGATTGAACGGAACGGATACGATAAAGTTGTTTCCGTTAACATAAGAAATGGTGGACCATTCGTTGCTGCCCTCTTCCACATCTTCATAACCGGGCATTCCGACACCGCCGAAGCAGTATTTTGTACCGGCGCCTACGAGCGACTTGGAATAGTATACAGGGACTTGGCGACCTGAGATGCCGAAGGCGCTCAGGGTTACCGTGGCGTAGTCTTCTTTACCGCCGCAGCGTTTCCAGTCTGACCAGGGTGAGTAGCGGAGTTCATAGGTGACGTAAGGCAGACCGTAAGGAGTCCCCTCTTCGCCTACCACCTGAAGGTGCATATAGTAACCGACCTCGGCGACTACATTGGCGAAATCAACCGAAACAGGGATAATGGTTTTGGTTTCACCGGATACGAAGGTGACCTGAGTGGGCACCTCGAAGGGGATTACCAGCGACTGACCGTTTTCGTCGGTCAGAGGATTGCCGTCCGCATCGGTGAATTTGGCCTGCAGACCTACGGTCAGCGCGCCGTCGGCATTCGTACGGAACAGAGGGATCTGAAGTTCATTAGCGTCCTCAGGGATGCTGACAAGGGCATCGGACGTAGCTTTGGAGTCGAAATAGACGCCGTTGCCAAGGATAGCCTCGGCAGGCGAATACTCAACTTTGTCGGTACAAGCCGAGAAGCCTGCCAGGAGAAGGCCGCCGCACAATGCCGAAAAGATTTTATTGAATTTCATAATATAAATCCTTTTATTGTTGAGTAAGAAGAGAGATTATTGAACCGGGGTCATTACAGAGCCGCAGGGAGGATTGTTCCATTCTGTGACAGCCTTGTTGTTGTTGCCCTCAGAGCGAACAATCACATAGTTCATCCATGCGGGGCGGCCGGTGGTATTGTACATTGCGGCGGCATTGTCGAAGTTGGTGCCGCGGTACGAACGGGTGATGTCGAGATTCAGACGCTTGTAGTCGAAGAAGATCTGACCTTCGCCCCAAAGCTCTACGCGCTTCTGAAGGATAACCTCAGCAACGACGTCATCGGTGGTAGCGCCGGTGAAGCGATAGGAGCTGTTGCGGTACTTCTGCATGAAGTCGCGCAGGATAGTAGCGCCTTCGGTGGGGTTGATGTGGGCGATAGCCTCAGCCTTGATCAGGTACATCTCCTCAACACGCATCAGGGGCACTCCGACAGAGCAGGCGATGAGGTTGTCATCGATGTTACCGCTGCCGGGACGGAACTTCAGCGAGTAGTAGGGGCCGAATTCCAGCTCCTCGGCGAGGTCGGCGCTGACATATTTCTCCTGACCCGACAGGGGCGAGCCTTCGGGAGCTACATAAGAGAGCTTGCGGAAGTCGCGGTCGGAAATCTGGTCGTAGAGCGAAGCGCTGATCTGCAGGAACGGGCCGGCGGATGCGTAGCCGAACGAGGTCTCGTTGCTCATCCATGATGTCCAGTTGAGGAGACCGGAGGTGACGGCACGGTCTTCGTTGGAGTACTGCATACCCCACATCCATGAGCTTACGCTCAGGTCGTTGAAGCCGTTGGTGGTGCTCAGCCATTCGTCGCGGGTAAGAGGGGTAGCGCCGGATTTTTCGATGGCGAGCTGAGCATAGTCAGCAGCCTTCTGATAGGCTTCCATTGCGGAGATACCGGACTGATAGGGAAGATTTTCCTCAGTGTAGGATGCATCCCAGAGATAGGTGCGGGCAAGCAGACCATAGATTACGCCCAGGCTGGGAAGAGTCTTGGCGGGAACGGTCTTTTTGCTCTTGGTAAAGAGATTTACAGCCTCCTCAAGGTCGCCGATGATGAATTTCACCATCACGTCGTGGGTGACACGGGGGTTATTACGCGACTGCTCTTCGGTAGTCTTCTCAGTAACGATAGGAACGGTGTAACCGGTCACGTCGTGGTTGTAGCGGTTCACGCTCGACTGATAATTGTTGGGGAGGAACTCATACGAGCGGGCCATATCCAGATAGGTAGCGGCACGGAAACCGAGAGCGGCACCGCGAAGAGCCATAAGGTCGGTGTCGGTAACATCAGCGGCGATAGCCTTGATGGCGTTGTTGGCCATCAGCACCTGCTCGCTGAAGAAGAGCCATGAGAACTGGCAGATCATATACTCGTCGTTGAGGGCGCGGTCTGCGGTGGACCATGACTGGAACCAGTCGTAACCGGAGTAGCTTACCACGAGGTCTTCACCCATCACGTCGCGGGAGTGCATGATCGAACCGTAACCCCAGTCGTATGCCTGATCCTCACTAATGGTCGGGCACTGGTTGAGGTGGCTCGACATACCCCAAACGATGGCTTCGGTGGCTTTGGCGTTGCTTTCGAGCTGCTCCTGGATGACGCCGTTGGTGGGCTCAACCTCATCGATACAGCTCGTGGTGAGCAGCATCGGCGATACCAATGCCGCAGCCAAAAGTGCTTTATATTTCTTGTTCATTGTAGTAAAGTCTTAGATTAGAAGTTGACTGTAAGACCACCGGAGATGGTGCGGATAGGTGCGTAGTAGGTGTTGTTGCTACCGCCGGTGAACGACTGGCGGGGATCAAGACCCTGACGCTTCGACCATACCCATACATTCTCGCATGCCAGGTAAACGCGAACCTTGTCGAGACCTGCCTTGCGGGTAATCTTGGTGGGCAGAGAGTAACCGAAGTTGATGTTCTCAATCGAGAAGTAGCTTGCGTCGGTGATGAAGCGGTCGGAAGTAGCGTTGGCTTCGTCATCACCATAGTAGAAGCGGGGAACATCGGTGTTGCGGTTCTCGGGAGTCCATGCCTTCAGGATGTCGGCGTGGATGTTCGAGCCCTTGCTGCTGCTGTAAGGCGAGCCCATCAGGTTGGCATAGCCGCTATCGTAAACCTTACCGCCGATCTGATAGTTGCAGGATACGGACAGGTCGAAGTCGCGGTAGTTGAACGAGGTGGTGATACCGCCATAGACGGGAGCAAGTGCGGTGCCGATGATGAACTGGTCAGCCTTTGCGTAATCGTCGGTAGTGGTGATTTCGCCGGTGGGCTGGCCTTCAGCGTCGCGAACCTGCATGTAGTACATCGGTTTACCGTTTTCGGGGTTAACGCCAGCGTAGCGAGCCATATAGAAACTGTACATAGGCTGACCCTGAGCGTAGAAGGTGTTGCCGGACGAGTAACCTTCGTAAGGATTGTTGTTGTAGCCGTCGCCGTCGAATTTGTAAGCCTTCATACCGCGGCGCTGCTCGGGCAGCTTGGTGATCTTATTCTTGTAGAATGTCATGTTGAAGTCGATATTCCACGAGAAGTCTTTCAGTTTCACGGGAGTGCCGCGCAGAGTTACTTCCAGACCGGTGTTGGCCATGTTACCTACGTTGTCGTAGTAGCCGGTGTAACCGTAGGAAGTAGGCAGCGGGAAGAACATAAGCATGTCGCGGGTGGTGCGGTGGAAGGCTTCGATCTCACCACTCAGGCGATTGTTGAAGAAGGCGAATTCAACACCGACGTTGAGGTTGCCGTTCTTTTCCCAGGTGATGTTTTCGTTACCCAGAACGGTAGCGACAGCTGCGGGGTGACCGCCTGCGTCTTCGATGGTGTACTGGTTGGTGTAGAGGAAGTTGTTGATGTTATCGTTACCCAGCTCACCATAGGAAGCCTTGATCTTCAACATGTCGATCCAGGTGATGTCTTCCATGAACGATTCCTTCGAGATGATCCAGCCTGCGCCGAGGGCCCAGAAGTTACCCCAGCGGTGGTTGGGATGGAAGCGCGAAGAAGCGTCGCGACGGTAAGATACCGAACCGAAGTATTTGTTGTCGTAGTCGTATTCGCCGCGGACGAGCCAACCTTCGTTGTTGTATTCAGAGGTGTAAGAAGAAGCGGAGCCTTTGGTGATGGCGTTGGCGAGTTCGTCGTTGGTGAAGTCGAACATGTTCGATTTCGAAGCATAGAGCACATAGCTCTTGGTCTTATAGTAGTCGTGGCCGACCATGGCGTTGATGGTGTGCTTGCCGAAGGAGTGGTTCCAGTTCAGCAACAGCTTGTAGTTCTGACGAACCACACGGTTGTGCTCTTTCGAAACGATACCGTTCTGGCTTGCGTAAGCGCCATAGTAGGGGTTGGTAACGGAGGTGAAACGGGTTTCATCCACGCGTACGTTGTTGTTCGTGGTGAACTTGAAGTCTTTCAGGAAGCGGACTTCGGCATAACCTGTAGCAGCGAAGAGGTTGCCTTCCGACTTGTTGGTGTCGAGGATCGAAGCGTCGATGGCGTTCGAGTTGGGAAGGTAGGGACGCTTCATACCGCCGTTGAGGCCGTCACCATAGTCGTAACGGGTATAGCCGTTCTTGTCGAACATGATGTTGCCGGCGCCGTCGCGCATATAAAGAGGATAGATGGGGGCGATACCGGTAGCGGCAGCGAAGATGTTGCCTGTAGAGTTGGATGCACCTTCATCGCTGGTCATGCTGTTGGCCACGGTGCGCGAATAGGAGAAGTCACCGCCGACTTTCAACCAGGGCTTAGCCTGAACATCAGCAGCCAAGCGGCCGGTGAAGCGCTGGAAGTCGGATTTACCGACGATGATACCGTCGTTTTTCAGGAAACCTGCGCTGGCGAAGAAGTTGGAGCGGTCGGTACCCTGAGCCACGCTGACGTTGTATTCCTGACGGAGCGAGTGCTTGTAGGTCTCGTCCAGCCAGTTGTCAGGCTGCATCCAGTAGTTGGCGCCCTTGTAGTTGACAAGGCGACCGGGAGTTGCCTGCGGGTTGAGCTTGCCGTTGGAGCCGATAAGGAACTGGCCGGCGGGAACAGTCATCACGTTGTAGCCAAGACCGTAAGCATTGTTTTCAGAAAGGTTCTGGTTAGCGAAGATATGAGCCTGAGCGGCTGTGTAGCCCAGACCGCCGATGTTTTCGTTGTTGGCATTCATCTCAACGGGAAGCTGAGCATAGTGGTAGAGGGCGCCGTAGTAGGTCTCATAGTACTGGCCGGGATCCTTGATATAATCGTAGTCCTGGGTGGCGCGGGTATTCATACCCCACTTGGCATCAACTGTCACGCGGGCTTCGCCGAGCTTGGCGCGCTTGGTGGTGATTTCGATAACACCGTTGGCACCACGCGCACCGTAAAGAGCCGTAGCGGCGGCATCCTTAAGGATGGTGATCGACTCAACGTCGTTGGTGTTGATCGAGTTAAGGTCGTTGGAGAAGGGGGCGCCGTCGACAAGAATCAGAGGAGCGCTGCCTGCCTGAATAGAGGAGATACCGCGGATGCGGATGGTAGGAGTCGACGAACCGGGGGCGCCGGAAGCATTCGACAGCTGCAGACCTGCGACCTTACCGGTAAGTGCGTCGAGCACGTTGGTGGTCTGAGTCTTTTCGATGGCAGCGTTGTTAATCACGGTAGCCGAACCGGTAAATGCCGATTTCTTGGCGGTACCGAAGGCAACAACCATGACTTCGTCAAGACTGTTTTCGGTGCTTTCAAGTTTCACAAGCATATTCGATGACGAAACGGCAACCGTACGGGTTTGGTATCCTACGTAAGATACCTTCAGATCCTTCACGCTCGAGGGCAAGGTCAGTTGGAAGTGACCATCCAAGTCGGTCGAGGTTCCTTGGCCGCCGCCTACAGGCAATACCGTGGCACCTGCCAGCGGTTCGCCGTCAGAGGCTGCAACGACCGTACCGCTGACGACTTTCGTCTGCGCAAATGCACAGACCACCGTCAGAAGAACCGCCGTCAGTAAGAGAAACAGCTTTTTCATACACTAATTTTATTAAACATAAAGAAATTGATAATACAAAGATCGGTTGCGCGACTTCAACAGCACCGCATCGTCGGAATCCGCCGGAGAGGGAGCGCAGCCATACAAGCGGCCTTCTTCGCCTCACCTTGAAAGCAATTCTGAAAAAATTCTTTTTACCTATCGGAAATCAATTACACCTATTTATATATAGGATGCGCTCTTCTGCAGTGATTTTTGAAGCGATTGATTGAAGCAGATTTTGCGGAGCGACCAAATGATTTTAAGTGTCCTTGTCGTTAAGGTAAGGTTTTTTAAGAACCGCCCGGGCGCAACTCTCCTGTTGACCCGACAATACTTAGTTGCAAAGGTAAGACATTTTGCCAAGAAAATAAACAGTTTGCAGACTATTTTGCTGCTCTTTAACATATTTCTCTTTCATGTTGTAAAACATTATTTTAGAACCTAACCGCGTAACACCGTTGATGCTCAGCGTTTTACTCCAAAATTTCATCTTATAAATATACAATTTGCATAAAATCGTAAAAAGTGTTAAATTTTTTATCTTAATTTCTCTTTAACACATCTTCCCTGTCGCAACATCAAATTTCCCGGATTCCGCACTCCACTTCCGGCTTGAGAATATGGAACAAGCCCTTACATTTCGCCGCGCTTTTTCGCAAACGTTTGGGATATTTTTCGTAATTTCGCAAACGAAGCATGACACCACAGGCCAACAACATATTACGCACGCTTTCAGCGCCCCTCAACGGGCGCCGGAGCCTCGTCGCAGGCCTGATTCTGACTCTGCTTGCTCTTCTCCCGGCCACTCCGACCCGGGCGCTGAATCTCTCGCTCGACTCCATAGCCGCATGGGGCAAATTTCCCAACTTCTGCATCAAGACCTACCGGTGGGGAGACAAATTCTTCAACACCTACGACACCACCTATGTGCGCAGCTCCGACAAGCGCTTCAACCTGAAAGTGAAAGTGGATTCCTGGAGCGACCTATACAATTTCCGCCTCGACGACGGCTACCGCATGAACATGGTCTCCAACCCCTCGTCCACTCTGGGTTTCTATCTCACCTACATGGCCGTATCTGTTGGTTACGATATGAACATCGGTAAATATTTCAACGGCGGCGAGCGCGCCCGAAAGCGATTCAACCTACAGTTCAACTGCTCGCTGTTTGCCCTGGAATACTACACCATATCGAACGATATCGGCACCAGCATCCGCCAGATGGGTCCTCCGGGCGAGGTGAAAAGCACCAATATAAAATTCAACGGCATCAACACCAGCTCCTGGGGTATCGACCTGTATTATTTCTTCAATCACAAGAAATATTCGCAGGGCGCCGCCTTCTTCTACAGCAAGATACAGGTGAAATCCGGAGGCTCTCCCTTCGCCGGACTATCATTCTGGGGGCAGCTCTGCGACTTCGACTTCTGGGATCTCCCCTACGACGAGCGGCCCCAGCTCCCGCAAAACTGGAACTATTATTACCGGGTGAAAAACAAGAACTACGCCATCAAATTCGGCTACGCCTACAATTGGGTGTTCCATCGCGGATGGTGCTTAGGGGTGTCGGAAGCCCCCACGATGGGGCTGCGCAAAGGTTACATCAACGATCCCGACAAGATGCGCAGTTCGTTCGGGCTGAGCAATCAGATGCGCATGTCGCTCATCTACAACTATAAGACCAAATGGTTTTTCGGCGCTGTGGCGCGCTGGGACATGGCTCTGATCTACGACAAAGAGCACACGCTCGTGACCAACAATCTGTCGCTGGAAGCCTCGGCCGGTTTCCGGTTCAACCTCTGGTAAGGATATGGGCAAGATCAACCGGCGCGAACGCCGCGCAAACATCATCTTCGGCGCTGCCCTTACCGTGCTCCTTGGCATCACCGCCATAGTGCACTACCGCGACCATCACCTGGCCCCCTCCCCTATCGAAATTTCCGCTACGCCCGTCGCTACCGGAGTGAGCGAAGCGGATTCTGCCGGAGCCTGCACCGCAGCCGAAACATCCGGGGTAAACTACGTTGCCAACAAGAATTCTGAACTTTCAGATACCCTCACCGCCGGTTTCCACAAGGGGAAGAGCCGCAAAACCAAAGGGAAAAAGAAACAGGCCCAGGTTGCTGACAACCCGAGCCCGCTCAATGACGTTATCCAGTGATTTTCGGTTTGCTTTCGGCGATTAAGATCCTGATTCAGGGCTTTTAACATTAGCGTTTGTGCTTGCGCGATGCCTTGGCAGCGGCCTTGGCGCGCTCATGGCGTGACATGTCGCGCTGGCGGTCGGGAGCCTTCGAGCCTCCCCGGCTTTTCGCCTTACCGCGCGCAGCCTTGCCGCCCTTCTTGCCGGAGTGGCCGCTCAGAGCCTGAGCCACAGTGACCTTCTCACCTAAAGCGTCGGTGCCCTCTTTCTCGGCTCCAACCAGCACGAAATCAAGCTGTTTCTTATCGAGGTTGGTGTTCGCAACGCGGATTTTCACATCGTCGCCAAGGCGGTAGACCGAACCCTTGCGGCGGCCTCGGATGCAGTAGTTTTTCTCATCGAAATCGTAATAGTCGTCGGCCAACTCGCGCATGGGCACCAGTCCCTCGCATTTGTTGTCGTTAAGCTCCACGTACAGGCCCCATTCCGTCACGCCGGAGATTACTCCCTCGTATTCCTCGCCGAGATGGTCGGCCATATATTCCACCTGCTTATACTTGATCGAGGCGCGCTCGGCATTGGCCGCCAGCTGCTCCTGAGCCGACGAATGGTTACACTCGTCCTCCAGTTTCTCGCGGTTCACGCTGCGGCCTCCTGCCATATAGCGCTCCAGCAGACGGTGAACCATCATGTCGGGATAGCGGCGGATAGGCGAGGTGAAATGGGTATAGTAGTCGAATCCCAGGCCGTAGTGACCGATATTCTCAGTGGTGTAGATAGCCTTGGCCATCGACCGGATAGCCAGCACCGACAGGAAATTCTCCTCTCCCTTCCCTTTCACGTCGGCGAGCATCTTATTGAGCGACTTATTGATTTCGTGGGCCGAGCCGTGGGTCTTCAGGCGATATCCGAAGGTACGGGCGATGTTGGCAAGGTCTGTAAGTTTGGTAGGATCGGGCTGATCGTGAACGCGATATACGAAAGCTTTCCCCTTGCGGCGCTTCTCCTTCGAGCCGATAAATTCGGCCACAGTGCGGTTGGCCAGCAGCATAAACTCCTCGATGAGCTTATTGGCCTCCTTCGGCTCCTTGAAATATACGCCGATGGGGTGTCCCTTCTCGTCGATTTCAAATTTCACCTCATCGCGGTCGAAGTCCACCGAGCCGGTTTCGAAGCGCTGGGCACGCAGCTTCTTTGCCAGATCGTTAAGCGTCAGCAGTTCATCTGCAAAATCACCCTTCCCGGCCTCAATAACCTCCTGAGCTTCTTCGTATGCGAAGCGGCGGTCGCTGCGGATCACGGTGCGTGCGATATGGCTTTTGATTACGCGGGCGTTGGAGTCGAGCTCAAAGATACATGAGAACGCCAGTTTCTCTTCCTCGGGACGGAGCGAGCAGATGCCGTTGCAAAGATGTTCGGGGAGCATAGGCACCACACGGTCAACGAGATACACCGACGTGGCACGCTCCTGCGCCTCGCGGTCGATGATAGTGTTGGGCTTTACATAGTGGGTCACATCGGCTATATGCACTCCAACCTCATAATGTCCGTTGGGCAGACGGCGGAACGAGAGCGCATCGTCGAAGTCTTTGGCGTCCTTGGGGTCGATGGTGAAGGTAGTCACCTGGCGGAAATCCTCGCGGCGGGCTATCTCCTCGGGCGTAATCCCCGAGTCGATCTTGTCAGCAGCTTTTTCCACTGCCGCAGGGTATTTGTACGGCAGGCCGAACTCCGCCATGATGGCATTGATCTCGGCATTGTTCTCCCCTGTCTTGCCCAAAATATCCACCACGGCTCCGCGCGGATTGTTGGCATCGTCGGGCCATTCCGTAATTTTCACCACGGCTTTGTCGCCCGTCTTTCCGCCTTTGAGCTTATTCTTCGGGATAAAAATATCCACGGCGAGAAATTTGGAGTCGGTCTTGAGGAAGGCGAAATTGCGGTCGACCTGCAGGGTGCCGATAAACACCTGATCCTTAGGCTCTACAATCTCAATCACCTGAGCCTCAGCATCCTGGCCGCGTCGGCGGGCGGCAATGTCCACCTTCACGCGGTCGCCGTTGAGAGCGTGCATCGAGTTGCGTTCGGCCACGAAGATAGCCTCGTTGTCATCATCGGTAATCACACTGTTTTTACCGTTGCTGCGGCGCACGAATGTGCCAAGCGCCACATTATTGCGCTTGGGAGCCTTGTATTTGCCGGGCTCCACCTCTACGATATCGCCGTCGAAGGCCATATCCAGCAACATTGCAGCCACCGCACGCTGTGCTGGTGCCGTGACAGCCCCGATGGCGGCCGAAGCCTGCCTGTAGTTGAATGTCTGATTCCCGATTCTCGAGATATAATCGTCAATCTCTTTGCGCAGCTTCTGTGCTGCCTTTGCCGATGCTTTTGCCATATTTTTCAGCGTATTTCTTTTTCAGCTTTATTTAAGCCATTTCCGCCGCAACATCCATCCGGCGGACGATGGTCTCCTTTCCCCCGACTAAATTAACATATTTATATTAAACTAACAAATAATAGCGCCAAATGGCTCACTGCCGGCCCGCAAAAGGATTCGCAGCGATGCTTCAAATTTTCGCCAAGGGTTTTGAGACGATGCTCCCAAAAGTTTTCGCCAAGGGTTTTGCGGGGATACCTCTGAAGATTTCGCCAAGATGGCGTTCCGGCATTTGTCAGTTTAACAAAACGCCATGGGAAGCTACTCCCATGGCGTGATATTCATTTATACTTCAAGCGCTTACGCGTCGATGTTAGCATAGTTGGCGTTGGCCTCGATGAAGTCGCGACGCGGAGCCACATCTTCGCCCATGAGCATCGAGAAGATGCGGTCGGCCTCGGCGGCATCGCTGATATGCACCTGCTTGAGCAGACGCTTATCGGGGGCCATAGTGGTGTCACGAAGTTCGGCATCGCTCATCTCACCAAGACCTTTGTAGCGCTGCACCTTTACCTTGTCGCCATGCTCGGCGATGAAGGTCTGGAGCTGCTGGTCGTTCCAGCAATATTCCTCCACTTTACCCTTCGAGGCTTTGTATAGCGGCGGAGTGGCCAGATAGAGGTAGCCCTGCTCGATGATGGGGCGCATGCGGCGGAAGAAGAGAGTCATGAGCAGAGTGGCGATATGAGCACCGTCGACATCGGCATCGGTCATGATAATCACCTTATGGTAAGCGAGTTTCGAGAGGTTGGCCTCCTTGGGGTCGTCCTCGGTGCCGATGGTAACGCGGAGAGCGCGGAAGATATTGGTGATCTGCTCTGAATCAAACACTTTGTGATCCATCGCCTTCTCTACGTTCAGCACTTTACCGCGCAGGGGGAGGATAGCCTGGAAGCGACGGTCGCGGCCGCTCTTGGCCGTACCGCCTGCCGAGTCACCCTCGACGAGGAAGATTTCACATTCTGCTGCGTCGCGGCTGGAGCAGTCGGCGAGTTTGCCGGGGAGGCCACCGCCGCTCAGGGGCGATTTGCGCTGTATCTTCACGCGGGCATTGTAGGCAGCGTGACGGGCCTGGGCTGCGAGCACCACCTTCTCCACGATGCTCTTGGCTTCGCGGGGATGCTCCTCAAGGTAGAGGCGCAGGGCATCGGAAACGGCCGTCTGCACGGCTCCGATCACTTCGTTGTTGCCGAGTTTCGTCTTGGTCTGACCCTCAAACTGAGGCTCCATCACCTTGACTGATACCACAGCCGTCAGGCCTTCGCGGAAGTCATCGCTGGCGATCTCTACCTTGCTCTTCTCCAGAAGCTTGTTATCTTCAGCATATTTCTTGAGCGTAGAAGTCAGGCCGCGGCGGAATCCGGTAAGATGCGTACCGCCCTCGATGGTGTTGATATTGTTGACGAAGGAGTAGATATTCTCATTGAACGAGGTATTGTACGTCATGGCCACCTCCACGGGAATGCCCTGACGCTCAGTGTTCAGATGTATTACCCCGTTGATGAGGCTCTCCTTGTTGGAGTCGATGTATTCTACAAACTGGCTCAGGCCCTCTGCTGAGTAGAACACCTCGCGGCGCGGATTCCCCTCTTCGTCGAGGTTGCGTTTGTCGGTGAGAGTCAGCGTGATGCCGGCGTTGAGGAAGGCCAGATCGCGCAGGCGGTTGGCGAGAGTCTCATAGTCGTAGACGGTCACGGTGAAGATGGTGGAATCGGGGTGGAAGGTCACCGACGTACCGGTGGTGTCACTTTCACCGATCACCTTGAGGTCGCAGGTAGGTTTACCCTGCGAGTATTCCTGCATGTAGACCTTGCCGCCACGGCGCACCTCTGCGCGCAGATAGTCAGACAGGGCGTTGACGCAGCTCACACCCACGCCATGCAGACCGCCCGACACCTTGTAGGAGCCTTTGTCGAACTTACCTCCGGCATGGAGCACAGTCAGAACCACCTCAAGGGCGCTCTTATGCTCCTTCTCGTGCATATCCACGGGGATACCGCGGCCATTGTCGACCACGGTGATGGAGTTGTCTTCGTTGATGGCCACTTCGATGTGGGTACAGAAGCCTGCCAGGGCCTCGTCGATAGAGTTGTCGACCACCTCATAAACCAGATGGTGCAGACCCTTTACACTTATATCTCCGATGTACATGGCAGGGCGCTTACGCACTGCTTCCAACCCTTCCAGCACTTGGATATTGCTGGCGCTGTATTCTTTTTCGTTCTTCTGATCTAATTCGAATGTATCTTCCGACATATTACAGTTATAATACTTTATCGTTCAATCGCTTGCCGCATCTTTTCGGCCCGCTTGAAGCGCCGGGCGCCCCGGTGCCTTTTACGTTACAAAGGTAGCAATTTTCAGCATAAAAAACAAGCGAAACCGCCCGTGAAATGACCTTAAAAAATCATTTCAGGGCGGAATTTTCATTCGTGCGAAAAACCTTTCCGAGGGATTCTCTCACACAGGAATCCCTCCTTTTGAAAGCATCCTGATTCAGGGCTGTACTACAGCCTCAGAATGCTTGTAAACGATGCTGCAGGCTGATCAGTCGCACACCTGGTCGTTGAACATGGCGGCGGAGGCCGACATCACCGAAGCAGGCACAAAGTTTGTGAAGAAGTTGAACAGGTCGGTCTTGGTAGCGCCTTCCTTAATAGCGACAAACACGGTATCGGCGCCGGGGAGCGTTCCGAGCACTACGGGCGACCCTGCCATGTCGATATCATAGGCGAGGCCTGAGGCGTAGCCGTTGCGGGTCTTAATCACCACGAGGTTGCCGGTCTTGGAGATGGAGATGACAGCCGAATGGTTGGAGGCTACGGATGCCACACGATTGCGCGAACGCGACCGACCATAAATCATGGGCTCGCCCACGATGTAGCGGTAGCGGCCTCGCTCATCGGTAATCTTATTGGCCTTCAGGAGCTTAAGATCGCGCGACAGGGTGGCCTGCGTTACGATAAAACCTTTTACTGCGAGCTGCTTCGAGAGCTCTTCCTGTGATGCAATCGCCTGGTGAGTCAGAATATTCACGATCTCAGGGAGGCGGGTTTTACGGCTATTCATGATAAATTTAGTTTATTCGCTTTGTTTGGCATTAAAGTTTGTTTTCATCGGCTTAAGCCCGCAGTGAACGACTTAAACCTTACTATGTAGAATTTTATGGATTATATATTGCAAGATATAACTTTACTTCTTCTTTTTCTCTTTTCCGGAGGCAGCTTGATACGCATTGCTGACAGCGGTGGCTTTATTCGGCTTGGGAGCGGCCGAGGCTTTATCGAGCCTCTCGGCAACGACATTCGGGCCGAACAGATCGTTGTAGATCAGATCAGTAGCCCCAAGATGATCCTTGATATACTGTCCGGCAGCTTCTCCGGCGCTGCGGAGCGCCTGGGGCGACGAGGTCAGCACGCTGATGGTCTGCATGAACTCCTCCTTCCCTGCCACGGAGAATCCTCCGCCCACTTCCATCAAGTCGGAAGCCTCCTTGAATTTTATGTGGTTCGGACCGAAGATGACCGGCATACCGTAGACGGCAGCCTCGTTGAGGTTGTGGATTCCGGCTCCGAAACCTCCGCCGATATAGGCCACATCGGCGTAGCGATACAGCGACGAGAGCTTGCCGAAAGAGTCGATAATCAGGCCGCGCACATCCTTGAGCTCTTCGGGCAGCTGACCCTGCGGCAGACGGGCACGTTTGATGACGTTGGTCCACTCCGAGAGCAGGAGCACTTTGCCGTTGAAACGGTTGCGCAAGGCCTCCAGACGAGTCTCGTTGAACTCATGCGGAGCTATTATGAAAGCGACGTCGGCACGGATATTCAGCCATGGCACATAGACATCCTCGTCAGCTTCCCATGAGCTTCCGGCGATGAAGCGCAGAGGAGCGTCCTTGCCGAAACCGGGGAATCCGGGGATATCCACCGTAGACCGCATCACGTCGGTCACGCGGTCGAAGCGTGTATCGCCGGCCACGGTCACATTCTCCACCCCGATGAGCTTTAGCAGACGGCGCGAGCGCTCGTCCTGCACATAGAGATGGTCGAAGCATTTGAGCATACGGCGGAACATGCCGCCGACGCTGCGGAAGAAGCGCTGCCCCGGGCGGAAGATGCTCGATATTATATAGGTGGGGATACCGCGGCGGCGCAGCTCGTGGAGATAGTTGCCCCAGAATTCATACTTGATGAATATGGCCATAGAGGGGCGGGCGGCATCGAGAAAACGGCGTACACGGTGAGGGGTGTCGAACGGCAGATAGACCACAGCATCGGCAAAGGGATAGTTCTTTCTCACTTCAAAGCCAGACGGGGAGAAGAACGTGAGCAGAATCGGTTTTTCGGGATGCTCGCGGCGCAGGCGCTCGATCATCGGGCGCCCCTGCTCGAATTCGCCGAGCGATGAAGCGTGAAACCATATGCAGCCCGGACGGTTGCCCAGACGGCGGCGCAACGTCTCTATAGTGCGTCGCTGCCCCTTAATCATCTTCTTGACCTTGGCGCTGCGCAAAGATGTGATCTTGGCGGCAAGTCCGTAGAGGCGTATTCCGGTATTATATAATATATTCACGATTCTGTGGCGCGTTTTGGATAGGATTTGCTTGGAGCCGTGAGGATTATTCTTCCGGCAGCCGGATAGCGCCGATGGCGCGATGCAGACGGGCGACAGTCTCGTCCTTGCCAAGCAGTTCGGTGATGTCAAACATGTGGGGACCTTTGCATTCGCCGACCACAGCCAGACGGAATGCGTTCATCACATTGCCCATGTGGTAATCGTGATCAGTGATCCAGCCGAGCACCACCGGCTCAGCCTTGGCCGACTCCCAGCTTTCGAGAGATTCGAGCACACCGATAAGCTCCTCCATCAGGTGGGGAGTCTCGGCCTTCCAGCGCTTGCGGATGTCTTTTTCGGCATATTCGGTGGGGGCCACGAAGAAGAATTTGCTCTGGTCCCAGAGGTCGTTGACGAAATTAGCGCGGCTCTTGACCATGTCGATGGCAGTAGTGATATACTCGTCGGTGAAGTCTGCGGGGTTGACGCCATGGGCTTCCATCACGGGCTTGAACAGCCCGAGCAACTGGTCGGCAGGCATCATCAGCAGGTATTCGTGGTTGAACCATTTACCTTTCTCAAAGGCAAACTTAGCACCGGCCTTGGAGCAGTGGGCAAGCGAGAATTTGGAGATAAGCTCGTCCATGCTCATGATTTCCGTATCGTCGCCGGGGTTCCAGCCGAGCAGGGCGAGGAAATTGACCACAGCCTGGGGCAGATAGCCTTTCTCGCGGTAGCCCGACGAGATTTCTCCGCTCTTGGGGTCGTGCCATTCCAGCGGGAATACGGGGAATCCGAGGCGGTCGCCGTCGCGCTTTGAAAGCTTTCCTTTGCCGTCGGGCTTAAGGAGCAGCGGGAGATGCACGAACTCAGGCATCGTATCCGCCCAACCGAAGGCCTCATACAGGAGCACATGCAGCGGAGCCGAGGGGAGCCACTCTTCGCCGCGGATCACGTGTGAAACCTCCATCAGATGGTCGTCGACGATGTTGGCCAGATGGTAGGTGGGCAGGTCGTCTGCGCTCTTGTAAAGCACTTTATCATCGAGGATCGAAGAGTTGATGGTCACTTTTCCGCGGATGAGGTCGTTGACTTCCACCTCGCGGCCGGGCTCTATGAGGAAACGAACTACGTAGGGCGTGCCTTCGGCTATCAGACGCCCCACTTCAGCGGGACTCATGGTGAGCGAATTCCGCATATTCATGCGAGTGGATGCATCATACTGGAAATTGGCATGGCTGGCGCGTGCGGCCTCCAGTTCGGCAGGGGTATCGAATGCGATATAGGCGCGGCCAGCATCGAGGAGCTGCTTTACGTGGGCGCGGTAGATGTCGCGGCGCTCGCTCTGCTTGTAGGGGCCGTATTTGCCGCCTTCGCGCACACCTTCGTCTATGCCGATTCCAAGCCATGCGAGGGCTTCGTTGATATAATCTTCTGCCCCAGGCACAAAACGCTGGGAATCAGTGTCTTCAATACGGAGAATCATATCGCCGCCATTCTGACGGGCGAAGAGGTAATTGTAAAGTGCTGTACGCACACCGCCGATATGGAGCGGCCCTGTGGGCGACGGTGCAAAGCGCACTCTTACTTTTCTATCCATTGATAATGATTAATTTGCAGACTCTTATATTCAATCGGCCTCGGTCTGCGGCAAGCAGAGGTGTGAGGTCGGGGAGATTTCCCGCTGAAACTTCGGCTGGGAGATTCGACTGCCCGAACGCAACGTTATACATTCGGGATTTTCGATGCAAAATTAGTGATTTTTACTTAAAAATGGTACAATCCTCACCCTTTATTTGCAACAAAAATACGGCAGTTCTTGCATTTTTTCATTTTTACAGTCCACCGAGAGCTATTTCAGGCCTCATCTCAGATGCCCTCGTTTCCAAATTCGGCATGCAGGGCATCGAAACGAGCCAGAGCTGCCGCGCCGAATTTTGCCATCGAAGCGCGCACTCGGTCAAGGGGTTTGCGCTGCATGTCGCCGCTTTTGGAGTAAAACTTGTCGGCATAGCAGATGAGCCGCTCCAGCAGCGACTGCGGCATATAGCATCGGCTGAGGTCCAGCGCCTGAGCATACCGATGGCCTGAATCAGATCCCTGAGCCGCGAAACGAGCATTGAGGGCTTCGACATCCTCCGGGGTCAGCCCGGCTCCGGTGTGCCGCTCGGCTACGAGCGCGTATATCTCCGGCGCACCTTCGCGCCGGAGCAGGTCGGCTCCGAGGCAGCCGTGGGCCAGATACGGATGAGTGCCGTGGCAATGAATGCCGAGAGCGTCAGTCAGGCAAATGCCGATATCATGGAGCATGGCAGCAGCCTCTACATCAGCCTCATCCAGAGGAAGATGCAGGCGGCGCTCAATAGCGATGGCCTCTACAGCGACCGACCGGCAGTGACGCTCGTAAATTTGGCGGAGCTCACTGCCGGCGGGGTAATATTTGTCGATAATTTGTGTGTAGTCGTACATCCTTAGAGTTCTACTTCCACATTCCAGCCGTGTATGTCGTCGATTTCGCCGTTGCGGATGGCGTTGAGGGTGTCGTAGAGCTTCTGGGTGACGGGGCCGGGCTTGCCGTTGCGGGCAATCACATATTTGGCGCCTGTGTCAAGGTCGTCGATTTCACCTACAGGGGAGCAGACGGCAGCTGTGCCGCAGGCTGCAGCTTCGGAGAAGTCGGGGATTTCGTCGACGGTGATGTGGCGGCGCTCAACCTCCATACCCATATCACGTGCAAGCTGCATGAGCGAATCGTTGGTCACCGAGGGGAGAATCGACTCGGATGCGGGAGTGATGTATTTGCCGTCTTTGATGGCGTAGAAGTTGGCCGGACCGCACTCGTCGAGATACTTCTTTTCTTTGGGGTCGAGATAGAGCACCGCTGAGTAACCCATGTCGTGGGCACGCTCGCCGGCCACAAGGCTGGCTGCATAGTTGCCGCCCACTTTGAAGCGGCCGGTGCCCTTGGGAGCCACGCGGTCGTATTCGCGCATGATACAGATATTGGTCGGTTTGAATCCCGACTTGAAGTAGGGGCCGACAGGCGTCACAAGCATGATGAAGCAGTATTCATCAGCGGGCTTCACACCTACACGCGCCGTAGTACCGATTTCGAGCGGACGGATATATAGCGAGGCACCCGAGCCATAAGGCGGGATGAAGCGCTGGTTGAGTTTGATGACGAGATTCATCATCTCCATAAATTTCTCGGTGGTGATTGGAACCATCTTGATTCCGATGGCTGAATCCTGGATGCGGCGGGCGTTTTCCAGCGGACGGAACACGCGCACTTTCCCGTCTTTACCACGGAAAGCTTTCAGCCCTTCGAATATCTCCTGGCCGTAGTGGAGCGCTGTGGCGGCTACATGAAGCTCAATGGTTTCAGACGAGGAGATTTCGATCTCTCCCCACTCTCCGTTGCGGTAGTAGCAACGTACATTGTAATCTGTAGGAACGTACCCAAATCCAAGGGTGCTCCAGTCAATGTCGGCTTCCTTCATTGTTCAGTTGCGTTTTTTGTGTTTTTAATCCTAACGCGGATTTGGCGGAAAAAGATGAACGCGGGCGGTCCATTTTGCGTCTTTCTGCCTCTATTCGCTCAGATTTACTAATAATTAGGTTATGCACGGGGCTTTTGACGTCCCAATCGTAACCTTTATTTTTTGCAAATATAATCATTTATTAAAGACATTGCCCAATTTAAACATTTTTTAAACCACCTACAGAGCGGCCGGTAGTAACAATATCTGTAACAGGGATGCAAAAATGGATGAAACAGACACCGCAAAATCCAGTCACAAGTTGTAACAAGTACACTAATTGTAACATTTGTAACAGACAATTTGCGACACTCTTCACCAACCCTTAATATTTTCTTATTTCGCGACAGATTGTGGCGGTTTTTTCTTCATTCAGTTAGCGTTTCGGCAACAATCGCTTTATTATTATAATATGTGTGTAGCTGTTACAATTATTGTTACAATTTACATTTCTATGATTTACTGCGCTTTAACCATTCTTAAGTGACAGTTCGCACGCTCATTGCAGGCCAGAATCAGGATCAAAATTGGGTTTGAACTTTTTTGGAAAAATAATTTAAATTTTATTGTACTGGTTTTCAGTTTGTTATAAGTTGTTCGAAAAAATTTTCATTTTTCTTTAAAATTTCTTGCAAAAGGTTTGGAGATTACAAAATTGTGTGTAACTTTGCAGTGTAGTCACAAAGTTGTTACGTTTGACAACACAAACTACCAGTCAAAATTAAAACGTCAATCAGACGAAACAACTAAAAACCTTTAAACTATTAGCTATTATGAGTACCTCAAATTTCCAAACCAAGCTTCTGAGCCTTCAGGGAAATCTTCTTAACTTTGCCTACATGCTCACCTCCAACCGCGACGATGCCTACGACCTGCTTCAGGACACCACGCTCAAAGCGCTCGACAACGAAGACAAATATGTCGAGAACGTAAACTTCAAAGGTTGGGTCTTCACCATCATGCGCAACATCTTTATCAACAACTATCGTAAAGTCGTGCGCTCGGCCACTATCATCGACCAGACCGAAGACCTCTACCATCTGAACCTCCCGCAGGAGAGCGGCCTCGAAACCCCCGAAGGCTCGTTCGCAGCTAACGAAATCACCGATGCCATCAACGAATTCTCCGACGACTACCGCATCCCCTTCTCGATGCACGTAGCAGGCTATAAGTACAACGAGATTGCCGAGAAGATGAATCTACCGCTTGGCACCGTTAAGAGCCGCATCTTCTTCGCCCGCCAGCGCCTCCAGAAGAAGCTCGCCGACTATCGTTGAACCTTGGCGCCGGACCGGTCAATCGATCCTACGCACTCCTTCCCTACCTAAGGATATAAAGCCACAATGTGATTCTAACTACTGCAGAAATTATATTAGGGATGTAAACAGGAACCCCTCGGGATTCCACCCACGTTAAAACGATTAGGACGTATTGGCACAATAAACGCTATATCTACTGATGCTACATGAAAAACCCACGTCCTTCGCGTTATCGGCAGCAACGGCAACGCACTCTACTGATAGCTAACGTTTGAAACTACCGGTATCATCGCCGGCGAGGCGAAGATCCCACTATACAAAGGCGAAGCTCCCCCATCAGCGCGGAACTTCGCCACTTTTTTTTACATGCAAAGCCTGCGATTTTGGAATAGAATTGTAAAAATCACACTCAAATGGTTTGGCCGTAACGGATTTTTGCTTAATTTTGCATCAATGAGGGCGATTAAGTCCTTCTGACACCGATTAGATACGACTATAATGTACGCAACGCCGACAAGGAGGTGACCATGGAATTCCGCGTCTTCACTCAGGATCCGACCCCCGACTACACCAACCCGGTAACGCTCGACCTTCAGGCACTCGGATTCCACCCCGGGCAGCAGGCCAAAGTCACAGAAATGTGGGGAGGCAACGACATGGGCACTTTCAAAGATTCCGAATTTAAGCCCGTGCTCAAAGCTCACGAGAGCGGCCTGTACCGCCTGACGCGGCTTGACCGCTCCGGCGATGCTTCCGTCAGCCTGAGCATCCCTGCAGGAGAGCATCCGGCTGATGAGGCGTTTGAGGTGACGGTAACAATCGCCGGAGTTCCCGCCTCAGCGCCGGCAGCTGCTTCAGACGACCAAAGCGCTGCCGACCGCAGCTATATCCAGCTGCTCTGCGACGGAGTGGTAATCGGTACGCTTGATGCGTCGGCCGGCTCGGCACCCTATCTTTGCAGCGGATTGGCTCAGGGCAACCACACCTTCAGAGCGCCCTACAGCGGTACGGCAACAATAGCTTCAGCCACCTCCGACGAAGTTGGTGTCACAATCTCCGAACCAGCGGGCATTGAGTCCGTAACAGCCAGCCCCATTCCCGGCATTGATGTGACGCCAGGTCACGGCATTGTCACCGTCACAGCCGACCATGCTGTCAGCACCCCGGTCTACACCATCGGAGGTGCCCTCAAGGCCATCATCGAGGCCAAGCCCGGCGCGAGTGTCACCCTCCCGCTCCCGATAGGTCTGTATCTGATTGCCAACCGCACCATCTGCATCAAGTAGCCCCGGCGCATTCGACTGACCATTTTTAACATTTCAACCGAGTTTTGCTACTGACCCTAATTTCACAAAACGTAAAGCGGCGCTTCCCGGTTTCGCGGGAGGCGCCGATTTCTGTTTTCTTATGCGCTGAAAAAATTAAGGCCGGCATCGTGAGATACCGACCTTTAGGTTTGGTGGGCGCTGAGGGATTCGAACCCCCGACCCTCTGCTTGTAAGGCAGACGCTCTGAACCAGCTGAGCTAAGCGCCCTTGCGGCTTTTTTGGCGAGAAGTTGACAGCGTGATGATGTTTATCGTCGTCCCTCGACAGAATGGCTATCGCCTTGATTCCTTTTCGAATTCTGGCCAGCCCTCTCCAGGGCCAAAACTATCATCATGCGAGAAGTAAGTGGTGGGCGCTGAGGGATTCGAACCCCCGACCCTCTGCTTGTAAGGCAGACGCTCTGAACCAGCTGAGCTAAGCGCCCTTCTCGCCGGAAAAGCGATGCAAAGTTAGGCATTTCTCCAATTCCCTCCAAATTTTCGCGCACTTTTTTTTACGGTTTTTTTTTGCTACATTTGTACAACTTTTCAGCGGAAGAGATCAACGCTCTGAATTTCACCTCAGAAGCCCCACCCCTCCGCAAACTCACTCCGCTTCCCAATAGGCTTATAAGAATTATAAGACTTATTAGATTTATAAGATTTATACGATTTATAAGAATTATAAGATTTAGAAAATCCTCTCCCCATCCCTCAAGACAACCAATCAACCCTATCAACCATTCATACATGGAACTGACCGAACTCACAGCCATCTCTCCCGTCGACGGGCGTTACCGCAACAAAGTTGCTGCTCTGGCCGACTTTTTCTCGGAATACGCCCTGATCCGCTACCGCGTAAAGGTAGAAATCGAATATTTCATCGCACTGATGGAGCTGCCGCTCCCCCAGCTGGCCGACATCTCTGACTGCGGCATGGAAGTGAACGCTCTGGCCGAACGCCTGCGCGACATCTACCGCAACTTCACCACAGCCGATGCCGAGAAGGTAAAATCGTTCGAATCCGTCACCAACCACGACGTCAAAGCCGTAGAATATTTCATCAAGGAGCAGTTTGACGCTCTGGGGCTTCACCGCTGGAAAGAGTTCATCCATTTCGGACTGACCTCGCAGGACATCAACAATACGGCCGTGCCGATGAGCATACGCGACGCAATGGACGAGGTGCTCATCCCGATACTCGACGAACTGACTACCGAGATCCAGACTCGTGCGGCTCAGTGGGCCGACATACCCATGCTGGCAAAGACTCACGGACAGCCCGCATCGCCCACAAGACTGGGCAAGGAGTTTGCCGTGGTGGCCTACCGCCTGCGCCAGCAGATACGTCTGCTCGAAACCACACCCATTACGGGCAAATTCGGCGGAGCTACGGGTAATTTCAATGCTCACCACGCCGCTTACCCCGACTACGACTGGCCCGAGTTTGCCGCCAGGTTCCTTAAGGAGCGCCTCGGCATAGAGCGCGAAGCCTTCACCACCCAGATCTCCAACTACGACAATCTGGCGGCACTTTTCGACGCTCTGCGACGCATCAACACCATTGTGCTCGATTTCGACCGCGACGTGTGGATGTATGTCAGCATGGAATATTTCAAGCAGCAGATCAAGGCGGGCGAAGTGGGTTCGTCGGCCATGCCCCATAAGGTCAACCCCATCGACTTCGAAAATTCGGAGGGCAACCTCGGAATAGCCAACGCCATATACGCTCACCTGGCCCAGAAGCTCCCGGTATCGCGTCTGCAGCGCGATCTGACGGATTCCACAGTGCTGCGCAACGTCGGGGTTCCGATGGCTCATTCCGTCATCGCCTTTCTATCCACAATCAAAGGGCTCCGGAAACTCCTGCTTAACCGCGAGGCCATCGACCGCGACCTCGACGGGATGTGGAGCGTTGTGGCCGAAGGAATTCAGACCATCCTGCGCCGTGAGGGGTATCCCAACCCCTACGAGACTCTGAAGGCGCTGACGCGCACCAACACTGCCGTGACAGCCGAGAGCATCTCTGAGTTTATCGACTCGCTGGAGGTCAGCGACGCCATCAAGGCAGAGCTTCACCGCCTCTCGCCTGCCACCTACACCGGCTTCTGACCTCCCGCCGCAGCCGGTTCCTTAGCCGCCAATACAGCCAAATACCAAAACTAACCCATAAATCCATGAAAAAATTTTTGTTAGCAATTGCCGGGATGCTGGCGCTGACGGCATCGGCCGCCAACGACTGGGAGAATCCGGCAGTGTTTGCCGAGGGACGCCTTCCGGTGCGCGCCACGGCTTACCCCTACCCCACCGAAGCGCTGGCGCTGGCCAACGACCCGGCGCAGTCGCCCTGGGTCAAGAGCCTCAACGGCATGTGGAAATTCCACTGGGTAGCCAAGCCTGCCGACCGTCCCGTGGGCTTCGAGCGCACCGACTACGATGTCAGCTCCTGGAAAGAGATTCCCGTGCCTTCAAGCTGGGAATGTCAGGGCTACGGCATCCCCATATACACCAATATCAACTATCCCTTCCCGCGCCATCAGCCCAACATACCCCACGACGATAACCCCGTGGGCAGCTATGTGACCACGTTCGCCCTGCCCCAGAGCTGGGACGGCCGCCGGACCATTCTCCATTTCGACGGCTCTACGGCCGGTATGTACGTATGGGTCAACGGCCACAAGGCCGGATATGTGCAGAGCGCCAAGAACCCCGCCGAATTCGACATCACCCCGTACCTCCACCCCGGCGAGAACCGTCTGGCATGCGAAGTGTACCGCTGGACCGACGGCTCCTATATGGAAGACCAGGACTTCTGGCGCCTGAGCGGAATCGACCGCGACGTCTACCTCTACTCGGTGGCTCCGCTGCGCATCGCCGACTTCTTCGCCCGAACCACCCTCGACAAAGGCTACCGCAACGGTCTGCTCGTTGTGGATGTGAAGGTCGCCGACTTGGCCTCAGCTCCCAAGGGAGCGAAACTGCGTCTACAGCTCTTCAACAATGACGGCAAAGCTATCGTAACCCAGAGCAAGAGCGTGGGCGCCCAGGCCGCTTCTACCCTGAACTTTAAAGCCAAAGTTTCCAAGGTGGCCAAATGGAGCGCCGACGCCCCCAACCTCTACACCCTGGTGCTCACGCTTACCGACAAGGATGGCAAAACCATCGAGGCCACCTCGGCCCGCGTCGGATTCCGCACCGTGGAGATCAAGAATTCGATGCTGATGGTCAACGGCAAACAGATTGAAATCCACGGCGTCAACCTCCACGAGCACAACCACATCACGGGTCATGCCATCGACCGCGCCACCATGATGAAAGACCTTGAGGTGATGAAGCAGCACAATATCAACGCCGTGCGCACAAGCCACTATCCCCAGCCGCCGCTGTGGTATGCGCTTTGCGACCAGTATGGCATCTATGTAGTCGATGAGGCCAACATAGAATGTCACGGCTACGGCACTCACTTCGACCGCGACCAGGACGCCACACATCAGGACCACCCCTCTTCGGCTCCGGAATGGAAAGACGCGCTGCTCGACCGCGAGCGTTCGCTGGTGGAGCGCGACAAGAACCATCCGTCGGTGATCGGCTGGAGTCTCGGCAACGAGAGCGGCAACGGCTCCAACTTCTACGCCGCCTACGAGCTTATCAAAAGTCTCGATCCGACGCGCCCCGTTCAGCAGGAGCAGGCCGGCGAAGGCACCAACACCGACATCATCTGCCCCATGTACCCCTCAATCGGCTACATGAAGGACTATGCTTCGCGCACGAACCCCGGACGCCCTTATATAATGTGTGAATACGCTCATTCGATGGGCAACTCCACCGGCAACTTCCAGGAGTATTTCGACATCATACGCAATTCGCCCCAGATGCAGGGCGGATTCATCTGGGACTGGGTAGACCAGGGTCTGCTGGTCAAGGATGAAAACGGAGTGGACTTCTGGGCCTACGGAGGCGACCTCGGAGCTCAGAAATACACCAACGACAACAACTTCTGCATCAATGGTGTGGTAAATCCCGACCGCACTCCCCATCCGGCACTGATGGAGGTCAAGAAGGTCTATCAGGACATCCTCTTCTACCCCGCCGACCTTGCCAAGGGTGACGTTAAGGTGGTCAATAACTTTAACGACACCGATCTCGGCAACTACAGCTTCCGCTGGGAGCTGCTCCGCAACGGCGTCAAGACTGCCGAAGGCAACATCGCTTCGCCTGAGGTCCGAGCCGGCGAGAGCGGCACCATGACGGTGGCCTATCCGGCCCTCCCTGCCGACGACGATGCCGACTATCATCTGTCGGTCTACGCCTACACCACGAAGGCTACCGACCTTGTGCCCGCAGGCCATGAGGTGGCCCGTGAGCAGTTCGAGCTGCGCAAAGCCGAGCCCAAAGCCGACCTGCAGGCTCTCTGGAGCTCGCTCCATCCCGACGCCTCACTGAAGGCTCCGCAGATTAAAGGCGGCAAGGCCTATAAGAACCGCGAGGAGACCACAGTGACCGCTTCCAACGGCGTGACGGTGCGTTTCCGCCACAATGAGGGTGCTCCCGTGGCCTATAAGGCTGATGGCAAAGACCTCATTAACGGCACGCCTCAGCCGATGTTCTGGCGCTCACCCACCGACAATGATTTCGGCGAAAACATGCAGGTGAAAGCCAACGCATGGCGCACAGCAGCGGAGAACCGACAGCTCAAATCGTTCGACATCAAGGCCGAAGGCAACAACGTGGTAGCCAGCTCCCTGTACCGCCTGCCTGATGTGGCCTCCGACTATGCCGTAATCTACACCGTCTTCCCCGACGGCAGTCTGGGCGTCAAAGCCGACCTCATCCCCGACGAAGGCGTAAAGCTGCCCGAAATGTTCCGTTTCGGTATGATGATGCCGATGCCCAAGAAGTACAACACCTTCTCGTGGACAGGCCGCGGCCCGTGGGAAAACTATGCCGACCGCAACACCGCCTCATTCGTAGGTCAGTGGTCGCTCCCAGTAGCCGACATGAAGTGGGACTATATCCGTCCGCAGGAGAATGGCGCCCGCACCGACGTCAGCCATGCAGCTGTCACAGCCGCCAACGGCACAGGCCTGGTCATGGATGCTCTCGCACCCCTGACGGCCACTGCGCTTGAGAACATCCCCTCCGACCTCGACTTCGGAATGGTCAAGCATCAGGTACACACCAACGACATCTACCCCTCGCGCGACCACAACTACTTCTACATCGACCTCTTCCAGCGCGGCCTCGGCGGCGATACTTCTTGGGGTACGCATCCCCACGACCCCTACCGTTACTACGCAAAGCCTTACTCGCTCTCCTTCCTGCTCTCCCCCGCGAAGTAAGCGCCTCTAAACAGAACTAAACAGATAGCGGAAAGCGCAATGCGCTTTCCGCTATCTGTTTATACGATTATGAGCGTCAGTCCGGGTAACCCGGGAGGCTCGGGCGACGATTACTTGCAGGTGCAGCCTGCTACGGGGATTTTGTCGATGCGGCGCTGATGGCGTCCACCCTCAAATTCAGTGTGGAGGAAGGTATCAACGATGGCCAGAGCCAGTTCGGGAGCTATGAATCGCGCCGGCATCACCAGCACGTTGGCATCGTTGTGTTTGCGGGCCAGCGAAGCCAGCTCGGTGTTCCAGCAGAGGGCCGCCCGTATCCCCTGATGCTTGTTGAGGGTCATGGCAATGCCGTTGCCCGAACCGCACATGGCGATACCGGGATAACATTCGCCGCTTTCTACCGCCAGAGCTGCCGGGTGGGCAAAGTCGGCGTAGTCGCAGCTCTCGGCGGAATATGTGCCGAAATCCTTATATCTCAAATTGTTGGCTTCAAGGTAGCCTTCCACAATCGACTTCAGTTCGAAGCCTGCGTGATCGCTGCAAATTGCTATCATAATAGTTGTATGGTATTAATTGTTAGGTGATTCAGTGGTAATCTCTATGCCGCTGCGGGTACGTATGGTATCGCCCGGAGCCAATGGGGCATCGGAAACTTCTCCCTTCTGCGGAAGATCAGACGAGAGCGCCGCTGCCAGAGTGTCGGTCTCATGGTGGCGGAACGGGATCGTATAGGTGACGGAGAATGAACCGGTTATGGCGCCTTTGCGCGACCCGTAACCCGGTATGTACCATGGCTTGCCGTAGTTGCACTCGCTTTCGTGAAGGATGGTCTTGTATCTTACGGTCCAGCCCATCGAAATCTGCTTCCACACCTTCACCCTCAGCCCGAAGAGCACCTGCAGATAGCTGACATTGACGCTCTGTCGCGGCAGATTGAAATTAGCTTCCTCGTCCCAGTAACCTCCCTGAAGCGTCACATTCTCGACATCGAAGTTGAAATGCGACCATCCGTAGCGCAAGCCGGCAAAAACCATATAGTCGGGATTGCTGTTGTACAGGAAGTTATAGTTCATACCTACTCGGAAATAGGGCGTCAGCCCTACCTTATAGGTATAGTTGTTGTCATCGGGAGTATAGTCGGCCTGCCCAAGACCTATCTCCACCACGGGGATGTAGCGGTTGTGGAGGTTGAGCTCGCCCGAGAACTCTATCAGTCCGTAATGCTGGCCGAAAGCACGCGGATCCCAGATGTCAACGCTTGCCGAAGCTGAGTAGAACAGCGGATACTTCATCTTGGGGATGGAGGTGGAATCGGAGGACACCGAGGCCGTATCCTTCACTTCGCGCCCGTTGATAGTATCAATCAGGATTACATTGCCCATCTCGTCGTGGGAGTGGACAAGCTTCGAGTAGTCGATGCTGTCGGCGGGGTTGCGGTTCTCATTCTTCCCCTGCAGGCCTGAGCGAGGATCGTCCACACGGGTCACGCGACGCTGCCCGCTGACCATCGTTGTAGCCGCCAGAGCCGCCGCGAATGCTACGGCAAGATAGAAGCCGCGTCTCATAGGCGCACCTCCCTTCTCAATTGCGCCGGAGCCTCAGGGTCTTTGCCCTGATTGTCGGGATTGTCGGGATTGTCGGGATTGTCGGGGTCAACATTAGGATCGTCAGGCGTTTCAGGCTCAGCCAGACGGAAGAACACTTTGACCCTCTCCATATCGTAGCTGGTAATCAGCGAGTCAACTATGGCGACAGAATCTATCAGATGCTTCGTATATTTCAGTCCGTCAATATGATAGACATAGTATGCACCACACTCCTCCGACTCGAAGAATGGTTTGGTGGAGTAGCTGAATGTCAGCGTATCGTTAAGAGCCGGGTCGTCAAGCCCCTGCTCCTTGTAGTCGTAGTGGATGTAGAACGCGGTGGACGTATAGTCGAAGCGCAGCGGAAAATAGAACGACTGTGTGCTCTCCCCGCTTGACACCAGCAGCGAGTCGCCGGGAGCGCCTACGCCGCCGAAGTCGATAGAGTCGAGAATCACCGGTTCGCCGCTGCGGATGTTGTAGAATCCCATCATCGGCAGGGCGCTGCGATTGTTTTCGCATCCGGAGGTGTTGCATCCGGCCAATCCGGTCAGCACGGCTGCCAGCGCCACGATGGCATATAGATTTTTCGTTTGTCGGACTGCCATCTGCTTATATCTCCTCCTCGATTTCATATTCGTTGCGACGCTGGGAATTACGCACTACCAGTTCGCCCACAAACCCCGCGAGGAAAAGCTGGGTGCCCAGAATCATCAGTGTCAGGGCGATGAAGAAGTAAGGCGAATTGGTCACGAGCGTATAGTGCATCCCATGGTGCATAGCGTAGAGTTTCGAGGCGCCCACCACTATCACGGCCACGAAGCCGAGCAGGAACATCAGCGACCCAAGCAGGCCGAAGAAATGCATCGGCTTGACGCCGAATTTATTGGTGAACCACAGCGTCAGCAGGTCGAGATAGCCGTTGACAAAGCGGTCGAGACCGAACTTTGTGGTGCCGTACTTTCGGGCCTGATGATGCACCACCTTCTCGCCGATGCGCTTGAAGCCGGCATTCTTAGCCAGATACGGGATGTAGCGGTGCATGTCGCCATACACCTCGATATGCTTCACTACCTTGTTGCGATACGCCTTCAGGCCGCAATTGAAATCGTGAAGATTGCTGATGCCGCTGACCTTGCGCGCCGTAGCGTTGAAAAGCTTCGTGGGAATGGTCTTCGACAGAGGGTCGTAACGTTTCTGTTTCCAGCCGCTTACCAGATCGAACCCGTCTTCGGTAATCATGCGGTAAAGTTCCGGAATCTCGTCGGGAGAATCCTGAAGGTCGGCGTCCATGGTGATGACCACATCCCCCTTAGCGCGCACGAAACCGGTGTTGAGAGCCGGAGACTTGCCATAGTTGCGACGGAAGCATACACCCTTCACTGCCGGGTTGGCAGCCTGCAGCTGCCTGATGACATCCCACGATTCATCGGTCGAGCCATCGTTGACATATATCACTTCATACGTGAATCCGTTGGCATTCATCACGCGTTCAATCCAAGCCTGCAGCTCAGGGAGCGATTCAGCCTCGTTGTACAGGGGCACTACCACCGAAATATCCATATCTATCAGTCGTTATGTTTTGTTAATCAACTATTTAGGTTACTCCGCACGGCTTACACGGCGAAGCTTCACCAGTCCGGCCATCAGCATCGACAGCAACGAGCCGGAGAAAACTATAAGCCACATCCACCCCATCACAACGTTGCGCGCCGACAGCAGGCGGTCGGGATTGCTCTGAATCAGCTCCAGCTCCTTCACTACCTCCTGCGCTTCAGGTGTGTCAGCCTGACGGTAGAATTCCAGCCCCAGACTCAGCACCCGCGAGATGAATTCCGGATCCACCCAGCGCAGATAGAGATACGCCGTCAGGCAGAAAATCAATGCCGAGCAGCCGAACATCACTATCCCCTGCATCCAAAGGCCGGAGAAAGGAGTCAAACCATTGTCAGCCCGGTAGCTCCGACGCAGAAACCAGAAAGTCAGCGCCGGAACGCCGGCAAGAAGCACCAGCAGCAGAGCGTTGGCCAGCGCATACTGCAAGGCCGCCACCATGGAGAAGAAGATTACCACAAGATACAGTCCCATCCAGAAGCCGTCGTCGGCTCCCCGGGCATATATACTCTTGTCGCTGCGTGGGGTTGATTCCCGGTTGAATAGCATCTTATTGAGAATGTAGGTGTTATGGTGGGTCATTGCAGCCTGCGGGGATCTTCGGAGCCGGTCTTCGCATCCCCGGCAGGGCGACATCGGCGCCACCGTATCGCTTAATCTGCAAATTTACGAATTTTCTCGCTATACCAAAACAAAAAAAATACCGGTGGAGAGGGGCGTAAACCCCAGTCCACCGGCCAAACGGGCACCGCCTGCCGACGGGGCCCGTTTTCACTGAAAAATCTTTTCCCGGCTTCTCCTCATTTTTCCCGTTACCCCATCATTTTCCCCCGGAGCACTCCTTCATTTTCTTACGTTGAGCAACTTCATCTCCCCCCCGAGCGCTCCTTCATTTTCCCTCGCTGCGTCCCTGCGCATAAACCCCTTCACTTATGCATTCCCCCTTATAGCATACTCATCCCCTAATTGTGCGGCAAATGTAGGGATTATATTTACATGATTATTCAACTTTACATTTATTAACTCAAAATAATCCACATTTACCTTTACAATTATCCATTTAGACTTATTATTGGCGTTTTTCGAAAAAGTTTCACGAAACTTTGTCAACTCGCAAAAAATCTCTACCTTTGTCACGCAAAACCAACCAACGCCACATGCGGTAGTAGCTCAGTTGGTAGAGCATCAGCTTCCCAAGCTGAGGGTCGCGAGTTCGAGCCTCGTCTACCGCTCCAGCCAGATAACCTTCTGGAAATCAGCAGAACACAAAATTGGTAAGAAGCTTCAAGATGGCTCTTTTTTATTAAAAAAAAAGCCAAAATTGCACATTTTTGTCCTTTAATGCACCATTTTGCAACAAAAAGCTTGCAAATTAGCTTGCAACTAAAGGGAGGCAATCGGCGGCAGATTTAATAAAATGGCCAAAACAAATTTTTTCCTTGACAAGCGCACACCTCGCGCCGATGGCTCCTGCCATCTCAAAATCTCCATCTCAGCAAAACGCAAGACTGCCTATGTGCCAACCGGCATCTGGATCCAGCAGTCACAATGGGATGCTGTAACCTCCTCAATCGTCAACCACCCCCACAAACGTCTTTTAAATTCCTCCCTGACGATGCAGAGAGGACAGGTCGAGGAATACATTTTTCTGGCCGAAAGGGAACCTGGAGGGAAAAATCTCACAGCCATAGACCTGCGCAATGGATATGTTTGGGGTACCGACCCGGTGAAGCAGTCCGAGATCATGAGTTTTTACAAAAGGTTTAAGGCTTTTGCCTCCACAAAATCTGCCTCCACAAAGCCCCTATACGACCACACCCTGAGGATGCTGTTGAAGTTCTGCCCCAAGCTGGAATCTTTACCGTGGGAAGCCATCAATGCCGATTGGCTCAAACGCTTCGACGCCTTCTTGGCTAAGGGCGCCCGCGGACAAGGAACATCAGCGAACTACCGAGCCATTCACATGCGCAACATACGCGCCGTGTTCAACGCGGCCTTGGACTCGGAAGATGCTACGCTTTACCCATTCCGAAAATTCAAAATCAAGTCGGAAAAGACGCGTAAACGCTCCCTCACTCTGGAGCAACTTAGAAAGCTCTTCGATTATCCGGTCGAGGGATATGCTGAAATCTATCGCGACATGTTCAAGCTGATTTTTATGTTGATCGGGATTAACACCGTTGACCTCCATCGGCTCAAAGAAATCACACCCGAAGGAAGGGTGGAATACCGAAGGTCCAAGACCGGTCGGCTCTACTCGATCCGCGTCGAAAAGGAGGCCATGGAAATCATCGAGCGCTACCGAGGCAAAAAAGGCCTGCTTTGTATCGCGGACAGATGGAGCGACCACCGAAACTTCCGGCACCAGCTCAACAAGGCGCTACAGAACATCGGCACCACGCGCACCGGCCTTGGAGGCAAACGCTCGGCAGAGGGCGCATTTCCCGGCGTCACCTCATACTGGGCGCGGCACACCTGGGCCACAATAGCCTGTTATCTGGACATACCCAAAGAGACCATTGCGGCCGCACTCGGCCACAGTAGCAACACTGTCACGGACATCTACATCGATTTCGACCAGCGGAAGGTCGACCAAGCCAACCGGCGAGTGCTCGACTGGGTTCTCTACGGAATTTCGTGATCCGGTTTTTTCTTCATTCGACTTTCAACGTTTTTTTGACCGGCCGAGCTTTTTTTTGCCCTGCCGGTTTTTCTTTCAAAAAAATCAATTTGTCCTATCGATTTCTAAAATTCAAAAAATCTCCGTCTCTCGCGCGTGCGCGTGCGCGATTGTTCGATCGAAATAATATTTAGTATTTATAGTTTACTTGTAGTGTAACGGAAAGTAAAGTATAAATACTTTCCTTTCCTTTGTGTACTTAATTCCGGAATTAAATAGAGCCAGCCTATAGTTTCCTCAAACAAAACCCCCATTAAGTTTGAGGAAACTATTTTTAACATATGTAAAATACAGCAAATAAAACAATTACAACATCGCCAAAATTTCTTACCTATCAATCAGCGGTTTAGCGTGTTAAAAATAGTTTCCTCAAACAAAACCCCATTAAGTTTGAGTAAACCCATAGCTGGCTCGGGTTTTGTTTGAGTAAACCCATAGCCAGCCCATAATTTCTTACTTTTAAGTAGTAAGAAACCACTCAAAATAAAACTACTCTGATTATCAGCTATTTATGAATTTCAACAAAGTTTGAGAAAATGTTCTGCCGCGCGGTGTTTCGTATGACTTTATAGGGATCCAGCCTATAGTTTCCTCAAACAAAACCCCCATTAAGTTTGAGGAAACCCCGCGCCAACTTCATAAAGTTTACTTCGTGAAGACACGAAAAAAACCGCCTGCGGATTGTCAGGCGGTTGCTATCTAAAGTGGATTTGGAGTAGATTAGGCGTTATCATTGGCGAGTTCGGCGAGGCGATCTT
>ERZ808037.87-NODE-87-length-97942-cov-26.253533_pt1 | contig 97942 bp, 89 predicted proteins | sample MGYA00380190_ERZ808037 | MGnify/ENA primary metagenome ERZ808037 (study PRJEB31490, sample SAMN06133399) | mouse gut metagenome | isolation source: J9 | host: mice | place: China: Chengdu | collected 2015-05 ... | reverse complement strand
AACTGCGCTGTGGCGTTTTCTACATTCTCCTCCAGCGCTTTTTTATATGCTACTTCGGCCTCGGCGTAGCGCTGTTTTTCATAAAGAGCATTACCTTCCTTGATGGCATTGCGCTCGCGCTTGGTCGACTGCACTTCCGCCGGCTTATATCCCTTATGGCAGGAGGTGAGAACCCCGGCCGAGGCTGCCAGTGTCAGTGTTATCAACAATATGTTGAAGCTGCGTTTCATGCTGCAATATTTCCTGTTATGTTTTGTCGGGCCAATGGATTGATTCTGCAGACCCTGACTTTGACATCAATCTTTTTTATCTGTTGCTGTGGCTTTATCCTTGCTGAAGAAGGAGATGTTGGCAAGCCAGCTAATCTTCCTCGGCATGATAAAGCAGTCGGCTACCAGCAGTATTAAGGCTATCCAGGCAAATACCGGGAACTGCTCGGCGCTGGCCTTGTAGCTGACGTGGCGAAGATCAGATTTCTTGAGCGAGTCGAGCTTAGAGATGAGCTGGTCTACGGCCTTGTTGCCTGAACCGTTGATGTATTCGCCGCCTCCGGCTTTGGCTATATCCTTGGCCATCTGCTCGTTGAGGAATGTGGTGACGGGAGCCCCGGTCTGGTCTTTGAGGAATTCTCCGCGAGATGGGTTGACGGGGATGGGCGCACCTTTGAGCGAACCGACGCCGATTACGTCCACTTCCACACCTTCCTTCTTTGCAATTTCAGCCATTTCGATGGCGTCGCCTTCATGGTTTTCGCCGTCGGTAATGACGATAATCGCCTTGTTAACCTCCTTGTCGGGCGAGAATGCGTTGAGCGACATTTCGATAGCTGATCCGATTGCGGTGCCTTGAGTCGCTACCATATCGGTGGATAGCTCGTCGATATACATGCGGGCCGAAAGGAAGTCGGTGGTGATAGGCAGCTGGGTATATGCTTCGCCGGCAAAGACGATCAGGCCCACCTTGTCGTTGTCGAGCTTATCTACAAGACGGTTGAGGATGTATTTCGCACGTTGCAGACGTGACACACCCGAGGAATCGTCGGTGGATGAAGCAAGCATCGACCGCGAGACGTCGAAAGCGATCATCACCTCGATGCCGCGAGTGTTCTCCACCTCCTCTTTCTGGCCGGCCTGCGGACGCGCAACGGCTATAATAATAGAGGTGAGGGCGAGCAGCTCGAGGGTGATCTTAACTGCCGGAGTATATTTCGAAGCTGCTGGCATAAGGCGCTCGAGTTGAGCCGGGTTGCCGTAGCGGCGCAGTTTGTGTTTACGCGCTAATCGGGCCCACAACCATAGCCCCAGAAGGGCCGGAACCATCAGCAGCAGATATAGCAGATATGGATATGCGAAACTCATTTGTAGCGAGTCTTAGATTAAATGGTTAGCCCATTGGCCAGAGCTGAAGGGCTTGATATTGAGTTTATAGCGTGGCTCAGGGGATGGAGCGCAGCCAGGTCTGGCGCAGCAGCAGTTCCAGAGTCACAAGCCCGAGAGCCAGTAGGGCCCAGGGGAGATAATTGTCTTCAGTATGTGAGAAGTGGCGCACATCGAGCTCGGTCTTCTCCAGTTTGTCGATTTCCTGGAAAATCTCTTTCAGCACCTTATTGCCGGTGGCGCGGAAATATTTGCCGCCGGTGGTCTGGGCTATCTGTTTGAGAGTGGCCTCATCGATGACAACAGGCATAGGAACATATTCAATGCGTCCGAACATGTTTACTTGCGGATAGGGGGCCGTGCCGTTCGTACCGATACCTATGGTGTAGACCCTGATACCGAGTTTGTGGGCGATTTCGGCGGCTGTGAGCGGCGCCACGATGCCCGTATTGTTAGAGCCGTCGGTCAGAAGGATGATACTCTTTGATTTTGCTTTCCCCTCCTTGATGCGGTTGATCGAAGTGGCAAGTCCGTCGCCGATGGCGGTACCGTCTTCGAGCATTTCACGGTTGAGAGCGTTGACGTAGTTGGTAAGAGCGGCGCGGTCGGTGGTCATGGGCACTCCGGTGAAAGCCTCACCGGCAAATACCACCAGACCCATGTTGTCGCTTTCGCGTCCGCTGATAAAATTGGCTGCGATGTTTTTTGCAGCCTCCAGACGGTCGGGCTTAAAATCGCGGGCCAGCATACTCGACGAGATGTCGAGGGCGATGACCATATCGGTGCCTTCGGTGGTCGAGGTGCGCCATGAGTCGCGGGTTTGCGGACGTGCAAGCACCACAATCAGGGCGGCCAAAGCGGCCATGCGCAAGGCGAAAAGCCCGTGGAGAGCATAGCTGCGCAGGGGGCGGCGTGCTTTGGCGAATGGCGCCGAGGTAGATATATGAAGCGAAGGGTATGCGCTCCGGTGTTTCCACACATACCATGCCGTGAGCGGCACAATGAGCAGAAGCAGCCATAGCATACCGGGATGTGCGAAGTGCATCATTTCTTATCTTGCTTAGTTGATTCAGATGGTTGAGAGGCGGCTCCTGAGGGTTTGCCTTCACCGGCGGCGTTGGCATCTTTGCCGTCTTCCTCCGGCTGGACCACAGGGCGGGTCTCTTCAATAAAGTTGCGTGCATCGATGAAGGCGCGCACATTGTCGTCGGGCACGGGGCGTACCTTGGCGAATTTCACGTAGTCGGCTATGTCGACGATGCGCTTCATGTGGCGCTGAGGCATGCGGGTCTCTTCGTTGCTGTGGAGTGCTTTCAGAATCTGCGTGGAGGTCATCTCCATGGCGTTGATGCCGAAGCGCTCCTGCAGGTAGTCGCGAAGGATGTCGACAAGCTGAGTATAATATTCCTTTTCCTGACCTTTTTCCCAGAGCTGGGCTTCTTTCAGGCGGTCGAGGCGGTTGAGGGCTATGACATCCGGAGGCAGACGCTTCTTCTGGGGCAGAATGTTTACAGCCACCTTGCGCGTTACCATCAGATAGCCGCAAATGCCTCCGGCCACAATCAGCAATCCGAGCAGAATCCAGAGCCAGTAGTCTGTGATCCAGTCGGGTAGCCAGTCGTACCATTTTGTCTGGAATTTGGCTACGTTGGCAATCGGATTGATGTCTTTCATTTGCGAGACGTCGACGGGATTCACCTTCAGGCGCAGCTCGTTGGAGCGGACGGTGTCCGGACCGTTGACAAGCAGGAACGGCGGAATCACGTATGCGCCCGAGTCGAACGACTGAAGCACCACTCCGCGACGGATTTCTACCAGTCCGTTGCCTATATCAGTGGTGTCGCCGTCGACCCATGAAGCTACTTCTACCTCTTTGGGCATACGGCCCATGTCGGCTACGAGTTGAGCGGGAGAGTCGGCAGGCTTGACTATGTCGAATTTCACCACGGCCACATTGCCCATCACAATCTGTGTGGAGTCCATTGTGGCCTTCACCGAGGCAGCTTCCGCAGAGAAAGCGGCTCCGGCGATGGCGGCGCTGATGGCCGCTGTGGCTACTGTATGTTTCAAAAGATTCATTTTCAGCTGATGGATTCTGAATTTCAATCTTGCAGATTGATCGTTGAACTTTGGCGTTTGCCGTTAAGGGGTCAGACTCTGGAATGGAACAGACCTTTTAGCGCGGCTACGTAGTCTTCATCAGTTGCTACTGAGATTGAGCCTACGCGGCATCGCTTCAAGGTGTCGCTCATGTCCTGCTGACGCTCATACCACCATCGGGAGTAGTCGTCGCGCACCTTTTTAGAAGATGTGTCGACCCACTGCTCTGCGCCGGATTCCAGATCCGCCACGCGAATCAGACCCACATCGGGAATTTGGGCGTCGCGTTTGTCATAGACCTGCACTCCGTAGACATCGTGACGGTTCGAAGCTATCGAAAGAGCCTGATAGTAGTTTTTCTCGTCGATGAAGTCGGAGATGAGGAATGTTGTGCAACGTTTCTTCAGGGCATCGGAAAAATATCGGAGCACCATTGAGATATCAGTGCCGCGGCTTTCCGGGGTGAAGTCGAGCAGCTCTCTGATGATGAAAAGGATGTGCTTGCGGCCTTTCTTCGGCGGGATGAATTTCTCGATTTTGTCGGAGAAGAAGATTACGCCGATTTTATCATTGTTCTGAATGGCTGAGAACGCCAGAGTGGCGGCAATTTCAGCTATCATCTCGCGTTTCTCTTCGCCCACGGCGCCAAACAGTCGCGACCCGCTGACGTCGACAAGCAGCATCACCGTCAGTTCGCGCTCCTCCTCATACACCTTGACGTAGGGGTGATTGTGGCGGGCGGTCACATTCCAGTCAATGTCACGGATATCGTCGCCATACTGGTATTCGCGCACCTCCGAGAACGTCATACCGCGGCCCTTGAAGGCTGAGTGGTATTCGCCCGCAAAGATGTTTTGCGAGAGTCCGCGAGTCTTGATTTCTATGCGTTTTACCTTCTTTAGAAGCTCTTTGGCATCCATGAAAACACTGGTTTAAGTTTTAGGGCACCTCAACCTTGTCGAGAATCTCAGAGATGATCTCGTCGGCTGTGATGTTGTTGGCTTCGGCTTCGTAGGTGAGGCCGATACGATGGCGGAGCACATCGTGGCATACGGCGCGCACGTCTTCGGGAATCACATAGCCGCGCTGACGCAGGAAAGCGTAGGAGCGGGCGGCACGGGCCAGCGAGATGGAGGCACGCGGAGATGCGCCGAAGGCGATGATGCTCTGGAGGTCGGCCAGACCGTATTCCGAGGGGAAACGGGTAGCGAACACGATGTCGACGATGTAACGCTCTATCTTCTCGTCGATGTAGATCTTCTCTACAATCTTCTGAGCCTCGAGAATCTCTTCAGGCTTGAGAAGCGGAGTAATCTTCTTCTTTTCGTTGGTGATGTTCTGGCGGATAATCTGCTTCTCCTCATCGCGTGAGGGGTAGCCGATGACAACCTTGAGCAGAAAACGGTCCACCTGAGCTTCAGGCAGGGGATAGGTGCCTTCCTGTTCGATAGGGTTCTGGGTGGCCATCACCAGGAAAGGCTCGTCGAGTTGGAAGGTGTTGTCGCCTATAGTCACCTGACGCTCCTGCATGGCTTCGAGCAGAGCCGACTGAACCTTGGCGGGAGCACGGTTGATTTCATCTGCGAGAACGAAATTGGAAAAAATCGGGCCTTTCTTTACGGTGAACTGCTCGTTCTTCACGCTGTAGACCATCGTACCGATTACGTCGGCAGGGAGAAGGTCGGGGGTGAACTGTATGCGGCTGTATTTTGCATCGATGATTTGCGCAAGGGTCTTGATTGCAAGGGTCTTAGCCAGACCGGGGACACCTTCAAGCAGCACGTGCCCGTTGGAGAGCAGGGCGATGAGCAAGGATTCTACCAAATGTTTCTGACCTACGATGGTCTGATCCATTCCGCGTGTGATGATTTGCACGAAGTCGTTTTTGCTTGCGACCAGGTCGTTAAGTTCGCGGATGTTTACCGATTCACTCATAATGTCGGAGTTTGTGTTATGGTTTGTTTGTTTTTCTTATTTTTCAGAGTTTCAGCCCGTTGATTTGCATAAAGTTCGGCTGTATCTATGTTGCCGGATAGTGGGGATGAGATGCGGAATTCCTTCCGAAACTTCCGGCTGCCGACCTTACGGTCTTCAACTGGCTATTTCAGTGCAAAAATAGGAAAATTGTGGACGAAAGCGTTAAAAGAGAATGTTAATTTTATCTATTAAGCGTTTAGCACTTTTAAGATTTAAATATTTTTATTCTCTTGGCGCGTCACTTACCCATGCGGCGATAAATATCTTCGGCGCGCCGGTTGGCGTCGTTCTCGCTCGCGGGGTCTCCGGCCTTAATGCCGTATTTTTCGGCAGGCGGCACAACCACTACTGTATTGGCAGGGACATTGTCCGGATTGGAGATTTTGTCGCGGTTTTCTTCGTAGATATAAACCCAGAATTTTTTCTTGCCATAGTGGCGCAGGGCAATTGTGGTAAGATATCGGGCGCCTTTGACGGTATCGAGCACCACGGTCGGTTTGTCCGGAGCGGCTGAAGCGGTTCCCTCATTTTGCACGGCTGCCTTGCCAACCTCTGTTGCTTTGGATGTGGTATCAGTCGGTTCTGTAGCCTCGCTTTCAAGCGAATCTTCTGATTCAGCGTGAGATGGAAGCTGATTGACCTGCACATCGGCAGCTTCAATATTAACGCTTCTGACGTGACCAAAGTTTATGTGGGTCAATGCGAAATATCCTATCATCAGGCCGGCAAGAAGAGCCACGATGATGGCAAGTACAAGTGTGGCCGTAGAATGGCGGTGGTGACTGTTGGTTTCTGTCGCGTCATGTGCTGTTTCGGCCGGTACATGAACAAATTTTTTCACTACTACCACTTCGGGCTGAGGCTCTGAAGCAGATCCGGGCTCAGGTTCAGGTATAGGCTCAGGCTCATCCTCAGCCGCAGGCTGAGGCACAGTATCGGGCTGGGACTCGGGCTGTTCGGGTTCGGCTCCTGATTTTAGATAAGAGGGGATGGGTGGAGGGGTAGGCGAGGATGATGTCGCTGCTGCAGCGACGGCTTCCTCTACCGTCTCTTCAACTGATTCTTGAACTGTATCCTCAACCGTCTCTTCAACGGGTTCTTCGAAAGGTTCTTCTATGGTTTCTTCAACTACCGCTTTCTTTTCGGCTGCCGGCGCAACGGATTCTTCGGGCATCGTGCCGTTGTTGCCGTCCATCTGGTGGTCGAGCATCTCGGCGGTAACGCCCTCCGGAAGTTCCAGCGGTTCGAACATGGAAAATGGCGCGTTAACGCCTTCGGATAATGAAGCCTCCGGAGCAAATTCTACCGTTTCCTCAACGCCATTGTTTATTACGCGGAATGTGCCTACACCTTTCACACTCACGCTATGCCCATCGGCGAGTTCGCGGGTGATAATCGATATGAATTCGCTGATGAATTTTTCAGCTACAGATGCCTGAACTTCGGTAGCGGATACTAAGCGCTCTATCAGGCCGGGAAGTGCGAGGGTTTTCATGCCTGACCCTCCTTCCCGTGATTTTCCTTGATATGCTTTTTAAGCGAACCGCCGGCGGTAAATCTGATTTCGATCGAGGGCGGTAGGAGCAGCTGATGGCCTGTTGCCAGATCGGTAATCACTTCCTCTTCATGCTTGACACCTTCAAAACTTCCGAATCCGGGGATGGCTACACGGCGTTCGGCGCCACATTCTTCTTTGAGAATGTTGGCGAACGCCTTCAGGAGTTCGGCAGCCTGCGAAGGTTCGCAATCGGCTGCCTTTGCTATTGTGGATGTGAAGTTTTTGGCGTCCATGACATGTCGGCTTGTCAGCTCAGGCTGATAGAATTTGTCAGCGTCGGCTGTTGGAAAGTGAGGATTCTCCTACGGGCAGGTCGAAGCCTTTAGTTGGCAGACTGTTTCGCGAAGATGAGTTCGATGGTAGCTTTGTCAAGATTGAGTTTCACCATCACAGGTTTGCCAATGTAAGGGTTGATGGAGCTGAGATACTGTGTGGTTGATCCGTAGTAGGAATTCGAGGTATTTGTCTCCATCACTACGTTGACCGGAGTCAGGGTGAAGGTATAATCTTCGGGTGAGATAGTGCCTTGCTCCAGCATTTTCAGCAGATAGGAGCGAAGCCCTGAGAACTTGTATGCTTTGTCAGTGGAGCTGTAAGCTGCGTAGAAAGAAGTCTTGTTGTCGACCAGTTCATTGTTTGCAAAAAATTGATCTTTATTCTTCGACAGCACCATCAGCAGGTATGGCGGCTGCTCAATGTCGTAGTCGTTCTCAATGGCTTCAGCCGGAATGGTCATAGTCAGAGTGTTGACTACCGACAGCGATCCGGAGTTGGCGTTGTAATAGTCGATTACCTTATCGATGGGGAAAGTGATCTCAACGTCGCGCCCCACGGGAGCTAAGATGATGTTTTCACCGGCTGCGATGCGATTATCCAGAGCGCGGTCGATATTATAAGTGAAGAAATTGTTGAGAATCATTTCAGGAGCCACAGCGTAATAGTCGCCGGAGAGCTTGTTTACTTTGGTTTCGCCATCTTCTTCGGTAGTGGTATGATAGAAAAGGGTCATCACCGTGTTGGAGATGGAAGTGACGCGTCCGCTTCCGAACGAATTCTTTACGTATATGCCGGGGAAAAGTTTTGCGAAAGTGGCGGGAAACTGATATGCCTCGGGGTTGTTGGCATAGATGTCGTAGAGCTTATGGGCCGTGGAAAGGGGGAGCTTCACATCGACCTCGCGATATGTGAGTTTCTTGATGGAGTCGGTGGCGCCCAGCACATTGGTGGTGTAAATTTTGGTTGCCAGAGGCTCTGAGGATGTATCGTAGTAGTCGGCGGGGTCGTAGTTGCTGTACATCACCGAGGGGAGCTGCTTGTTGAGCTCATACACCTGCAGACCCATTGGAGCGATCGAATCGCCTACGAAGTCGCCTGCGTAGATGTAGAAACGAAGCAGAAGAGAGTCGATATTTTCACGAGTCAGGTCGGAGGGGAGTACGGCGGCCGGGAGAAACTGCGTGACGAATCCGGCATCGAGCGAGCCGTAACCATCGGCTGTAATGGAGCCGATCACCTGGGTCACGTCGCGGGTCTGCACTCGCGGGCTGTTGACGGTGGTTCCGCTTAATACGAAGTCGGAGACTTCTACCACTTCGGTTTCATCTTCCACCAGAGAAGAGCCTACGTTGGGGCCGTCTTCACAAGCCGAGAAACTCAGCGAGAATGCGGCGAAAGCCGCCAATATTCCGAAAATCGGGAGTCGTTTCATTCCAGATTAGAATGGGATAGTTCGAGATATAGAGATTTGGATAATCGAAGATTTGATTAGACGGGATTAATACAGCGCAATCAGAGATTTTGATAGAATTCCACTATTGCAGCTCCGTCGAGTTCCTCAGCAGTGGCATCCATGAAGGGGACACCCAGCGAGCGCGCGTAGTCCTGCAGCTCGGCTGGCACTTCTGCATCCATCAGCATAATGCCGTCGGCATAACGCATTGCCAGTTTATTGAGGGCAATCCAGTCGGCGGGAGTGCCGGTTTTAAGCGGCTCGAGATCTGAGTCGGTGAAGTTATCCATCTTCATCTTCTCTTCGAAGCGGCTGTCGAGCTGACCGTCGAAGCTGTCGTTGAACAGTTTGAACACCACTTTAGCCGGTCCGACTGTAGGATCGTCGGCATACTGCTTCTTGACCAGGAGGGGAGTAAGCGACGAAATCCAGCCTGCGCAGCTTATCACTGATGGCTCCCAGCGAAGTTTCTTCACAGTATCGACCACGCCGCGAGTGAAAAACATCATGCGCTCGTCGTTGTCGTCGGGCGTCTCGCGTATTTCCAGATCTTTCATGTTGCGGCTCTGGAAATAGTCGTCGTTGTCGATGAAGTATACCTGCATGCGCGACGACTGGAGCGTGGCGACCTTGAGAATCAGAGGATGGTCGTTGTCGTCGATTACGATGTTGGCACCCGACAGGCGGATGACCTCATGCAGCTGATTGCGGCGCTCGTTGATGCAGCCGTATTTGGGCATGAAGGCTCTTACTTCGTAGCCTTGCTCCTGCACCTTTCCGGGGAGAACCTGACAGACATTACCCATAAGGGATGGCTTCAGATATGGTGTGATTTCCTGAGCGACGTAAAGAATTTTTTTATTTCTCATGTGAAGAATTCGGTAGAGAACGCTGCTGGCGTTTCCGGATGGAGCCGACATTTGCAGTCCGTTCTGTAAAATTTTCACAAAGGTACCATTTTTTTTCGGATTTACCGCTAAATCTCGTTGAGGATTGGCGTTATAAGCCTGTATTTCTCGCTTTTTTTAAGCAATTTTGACATTTATAATAAGCATTCGACGCAGCGTCGGGTCTCCGAAGGTTGCATACCACGGGGGAATATCGTAATTTTGCATCATATTTCCACAATAGGTGTATGTTCAGTTTCTTCAAAAAAAAGACCCTCCCCGGGCTGTTTTTCCATACAGATCTCCATTGTCATCTCGTTCCGGGCATTGACGACGGTCAGACCGATCCCGACGAGGCCGCCTCGCTGGTGAAGATAGAGAAAGAGTGGGGGATAGAGCGCATATTCTGCACTCCTCATATCACTCAGGATGTGTTTGAAAACACTCCCGAAATCATATCCGCTGCCTTTGCTCGCCTGAAGGAGGCTGTCGGACGTCATGGGATAGATATGCCCCTGGATTACTCTGCTGAACACCGCCTTGACGGCTTCTTCCTCTCACAGCTGGAAAAGGGCGCAATCCGTTCATTCCCTAATAATTATCTGCTTGTAGAGAACCCCTTCGTCCAGGAGGCGATGAACTTCGACCAGAATCTGTTCGACATTTCCATCAAGGGGTATACGCCGATACTGGCCCACCCTGAGCGTTATGGATACTACTTTGATAAACCGCAGCGCTATAAACAGATTCATCAGAACGGTGCCCTTTTTCAGGTGAACCTTCTGAGTCTGGCCGGATACTACGGCAAGGAGGTGAAGAAGATGGCGGAATGGCTCATCGCTGAAGGCCTTGTGGACTTCATAGGCACAGACATGCATAATCGCCATCATGCCGATGCCATCACCGCCTATCTCTCTACAAAAGATTATAAGCGCCATGCCAAGGCTCTGGATGGTAGGATTCTCAACGATAAGGCCTTCTAATTTATCAATATCTGTGATGATAATGATTAAATCTATAAGATATTTATTTACATCGCTGTGCCTGCTCTGCTCGATTTTGGGTTTCGCACAGAAGTCATCGCCTGTGGTATGGGACGTAGCTGTGACGGCAAATTCTATTACTGAGGCCGTGGTGAGTCTGACTGCACGGATAGAGCCGGGCTGGCGTCTGTATGGCCTGTCGCTGCCCAAAGACGGTCCACATGCCACATCTGTTAGTTTCGACTGTCCTGATGGTGTGAGCCTCGAAGGGCGACTGGAAGCTTCGCGTCCTGCGGCAGAACGGTTCGACCCGATTTTTTCCCTGAAGCTTGCGGGCTGGGAAGGTGAGGTGGTGCTCACACAGAGATTTTCAATTACCGACAGCGCTGCCCACGAGGTGAGCGGTCAGATACTTTATCAGGCCAATAACGACCAGACCTGTCTGCGTCCTACGCGTGTGCCATTTACAGTTACCGTCGGAACCGGCAATACCTCCGCAACTCTTTCGGAACAGACCGAATCGGACATTAAGGCTTCATCATCTGCCTATGCCAAATCCCAGACACATTCGGATGATGATTCTGTCATGCCTGAAGAGGTATCGCCCCGGAGCGATGCAGGGGATATAGATACCGGGGTGGGTCATCGCCTGCTTTACGCATTCTTTATAGCCATCCTCCTTTTTGCCGCTGCTTGCCTTTTGGGATGGATATCCCTGAAGCGTCAGGGCGAACCAAAGCGTCCGGGTGCGGTGCGACTGATTCTGGTCCTGGTGGCGTTGACGCTCGCTATCTACCTGATTCCGAGCCTGATGGGCGCTCCTTTAGGAGGTTGTGATAATGATCCCGTTGTGCAGACTGCTGAAACTGAGAATATTACAGAACAAGATCTAAGATAAGCATCATATTATGGAAGATAAGCAAACGGCCGTAAAAAGCCGCGAAGAGAAGAAGGAAGCACTCGGCAGGGTGATAGATGTACTCAACGAACTGAGGGTGAAATGCCCCTGGGATGCAAAGCAAACCAATGAAAGCCTCCGCGCAAATACTGTAGAGGAAGTGTATGAACTTTGCGACGCTATTATCAACGATTCCAATGAGGATATCAAGAAAGAGTTGGGCGACGTTCTGCTTCATGTGCTTTTCTATGCCAAGATAGGCGAGGAGAAAGGTGCGTTCGACATCGTGGATGTCTGCGATGCTCTTGTGAATAAACTTGTGTACCGTCATCCCCACGTTTATGGACAGGTTAAGGCCGATACTGCCGGACAAGTGGTGCAAAACTGGGAACAGCTCAAACTAAAGGAGAAGGGCGGCAACCGCAGCGTTCTTGCCGGAGTTCCCGGCGCTCTTCCCGCACTGATTAAGGCTTATCGCATCCAGGAGAAAGCGGCCAATGCCGGATTCGACTGGGAAAAGCCCGAGGACGTATGGGAGAAGGTGAAGGAGGAAGTGGCTGAATTTTCAGCAGAAGCTACGAAGGCAGCTAAGGAGGCAGCACAGAATGCCGATGGCAAAATCAGTGAGGAACAGAAGGCCCGCATGGAGTCCGAAATGGGCGATGTGTTCTTCTCGCTGGTGAATGCAGCCCGACTTTACAGCATTCAGCCTGAAAACGCTCTCGAAAAAACTAACAAAAAATTCATAAACCGCTTCAACCATATTGAGGAGGGTGCCCGCGCAAAAGGCGTGACGCTCAGCGAGATGTCGCTTGCCGAAATGGATGCCCTCTGGGACGAAGCAAAAACCGAAACGAAATGAAAACTCTCCGCATCTTGCTGGCGGCCTTCGCTCTGTCGATAGCCAACGCCACATTTTCACCCGTGGCTACAGCTCAGGTGAATCAGATCAACGCCGACATCAACATCATCCCTGATAAGATTAATAAGGTAGATACCGGTATTCGTATCCAGCTTTGCATCGTCGGTATCCCTCACACCTCCGACCGTATCGATGGAGTAGATCTTGTAATCGGTTCTAAAGTGGTGAAAGCCACTGATATTGACGGCGTTGATTTCGAGCGTTACTTTCAGTTTGAGGACGCAGGCGTGCTGACCGTCGAGGTCGATTTCCCCTTCAAAGGTGCAGTCCCCAAAACTGCCAAACTCGTATTCCACACCGTCAGAGGTGAAGTGACCTGCCCGGCCCGTCAGTAATTCTGGTGGTATCCATAGGCCTGATAGAAAATGAAAGTCTGCATCACAGAGAAACCGAGTGTCGCCAACGACATTGCCAAGATTCTTGGAGCAAGCCATAAGCAGAATGGATTCTTCGAGGGTAACGGCTATTGCGTCACATGGACCTATGGCCATCTCTGTACGCTCAAGGAGCCTGCCGACTATACAGAATTCTGGAAGAGCTGGAATCTCAGCTCGTTGCCTATGATTCCCCGGAAATTCGGCATAAAGCTTATACCGATAGAAAACTATGAGCGCCAGTTCAATGTGATCAAGACGCTGATAGAGAAGGCCGATGAGGTGATTAACTGCGGCGATGCCGGCCAGGAGGGTGAATTGATTCAGCGCTGGGTAATGCAGAAGGCCGGCAATGATAAGCCGGTCAGTAGATTATGGATTTCTTCGCTGACTGATCAGTCGATCCGTGAGGGTTTCGCCGCGTTGAAACCAGCTGCTGATTTCGACAATCTGTATTATGCCGGACTTTCACGCGCCATAGGTGACTGGCTTTTAGGTATGAATGCTACACGTCTTTACTCGCTGAAGTATTCGTCGCCCGGCAATGTGCTCTCAATCGGACGTGTGCAGACTCCTACGCTTGCGCTCATCGTGCAGCGACAGAAAGAGATAGCTGAATTCAAACCGGAAAATTTCTGGGAACTGAAAACCCTCTACCGCGATGTGACATTCAACGCTACCTCCGGCCGTTTCACCGATGAACAGAAAGCTCAGGAGGCTGTAAAGGCAATCGAGGGATCGACGTTTACCGTCACCGGCGTACAGGAGAAGAAAGGGAAGGAACAGCCGCCGCGGCTGTTCGACCTTACTTCGCTTCAGGTGGAATGTAACAAGAAATTCGGATGGACCGCCGACGAAACGCTCCAACTGATTCAGTCGCTGTATGAGAAGAAGGTGACCACCTATCCCCGAGTTGATACCACGTATCTTACTGACGATATTTATCCAAAAGTACCGGATATCCTCCGCCAAATGACCCCCTACGCTCCGCTGACGGGAAAGATTCTGGCGGCAAGGCTCCCTAAGCCCAAGCGGATTTTCGACAATGCGAAGGTGACCGACCACCATGCCATCATCCCCACCGGTCAATCCCCGTCGGGCTTACAGGGCAATGAACGTCCGCTGTATCATCTTATAGCCCTGCGGTTTATCGCCGCATTTTATCCTGATTGTGAATTCAATCAGACTATAGTGTCCGGTAAAGCGGCCGATGTGGATTTCCGCGCTACCGGCAAGGTAGTGACTAATCCCGGCTGGCGTGAAGTGCTGGAACCAAATGCTGCCAAACCGGAGGCCAACAATTCTGGAAGCGCTTCATCAGCTGAGGGTCAGAATCCTGACAATGAGTCAGATGGCGACAACAGGATTCTGCCGCCGTTTACAGTAGGGGAGAGCGGCCCTCACAAACCTTCGCTGCTGACGCGCACCACTCAGCCGCCTAAATATTATACCGAAGGCACGCTGCTTCGCGCCATGGAGACCGCCGGAAAGACCGTCGACGATGAGGCCTTGCGGGAGGCTATGAAGGAGAATGGCATCGGACGCCCGTCTACGCGTGCTGCTATTATCGAAACTTTGCATAAGCGCCGATACGTGGTGCGTCAGCGCAAAAATATAGTCGCTACCCAGGCCGGTATTGATCTGATCGCCACCATTAATGAGGAACTGCTCAAAAGTGCCAAGCTGACCGGATTATGGGAGAATAAGTTGCGTAGAATAGAGCGTGGCGACTATAAAGCCACCGATTTTATCAACGAGCTGAAGGAGATGATTACCGCAATAGTCGGTAATGTGATGAACGACAGTACGGTGCATAAGATCCTTATTCCCGATGCGGCCGAAAAGCTGGCCGCTTCATCTGGCAAAAAGTCAGCCTCGGACTCTTCTGCTACAAAACCTGCCGCAAAACGAGCTCCGGCAATCCGCAAACTGGAGCAGATCATGTGTCCGCTTTGTGGTAAAGGCCATATACTAAAAGGCCGTACCGCCTACGGATGTTCGGAATTCCGAGCAGGCTGTTCTCTTCGGCTGGACTTCAGCGAATACCCTGCCGACCTGACTCCCGGCAAACTCAACGCCGCTATCAAAAAGAAATTTGGCAAATAATCCATTCATTCTTTACTTTATCTTAATCTTCTCCCTCCATGGGTCTCGACAATAACCTTTGGCAATCGATTCTGACAGCGCTGATTGTGGCCGCTGCAATAGCGGTGGTGGCAGCCAAAGCCATACGCTTCATTCGCGGTATGCGGCGTCCGTCCGGCGACAATGCTTCCGCCGTTTGCGCCTCGTGTGCCTTGCGTTCGGCGTGTCAAAAATCTGCCGAAGCCGACCACGAGGCGTCCTCCCGAACTGATGCACGTCCACAAAAATGCGACTCCTATATTCGCGGCAATAATTCGGGAAATTGTTTCCATTAGAATAGAATTTTACGTGTTGGGAATGGATTTTTACGCTTTGGGATAATTGTTTTACCGTTTGAGAACTCTTTTATGCAACTTTGGGATTGTTTTATACGAAAATCGTGCTAACTTTGTGAATGTCTGTAATTGATAATTCTCTGACATGCAAAGTCTACGTTTTCTTTTTGCTTTTGTTTTAGCCTTTGTTGCCACGCAACTCAATGCCCAGATTTATGTGATAGATTCGCAGTGGCCTGATTCTGTAGTCGCTCTAACGTATAAATGGACCCCCCGACCGGTCGGCTGAAGTTGAGGATATGACGACTATAAAGCTGGCTCAGGGCGATACCATTAAAGTTCTCAGAGCCCTTGAAGGCAATCCGACGATAGTCGCTTTCAAGCGTGACGGTAAGAATTACAGCATCCGTACTGTCAATATTCTTTTCGCTTCCAACAATGCTGAAGGGGTGGAAGACCTCTACGGCACTTAGTCGATGAAGAGCTACTCGCCTTTGATAAAGTTCCTGTCGACGATGAAAGTCCCATACGGCATCTTCGGACTATTGATAATTGCCCTGTTATTCGGGATTATAGGCATATATGTTCGGTGGCTTAAATGGATGTCGGTAATGATTATGCCGCTTTGTATGCTTGGGGCTACTTTAGGCCTGTTGGTGCTGTTCCTGAAAATGAGTGCTTCGATGTTCTGGTGGTGCGAATCAGAGAACTACGGATTCTGGGGCTCTTTCTTCAGAGCTTTCCCGTTCTTCTTTTTCGTTCTTGTTCAAATCATGGATTTCTTCATCCTGAAAGAACTTATGGTAAAACGCTCGGGAAGCTGGTTGAGCAAGGCTCTGTTCTGGATTATTGCTGTGGTCTATTTCCTCGGATTCCTGGTGTCAATCTATGGATTCATAACGTTGATGTTCAGATTTTTATGGCAAGTAATTCTTTCGCTATGCGCTTGTATCGGTCTTTCAATGTTCAGCGGCAATATTGCATCCAGGCCTGCCAGTAGCGGAGCTCCGAGAATGTATGAAGGAGCCAACGGCCAGAAATTCCAAAATTCTCATGATGCCTGGTCGCACCGGCAGCAACAAAACAACATTAATATCAACAATAAAAATCGAGGTTGGTTGTAAGCTCAGAACCGGCTCTTAGATATGCAGATCAACATTTCAATAAATGTAGATGCCCTCGGGCATGAAAGCGGCTGGGGAAAATGCATCCCAATGGATGAATTTCCTGAGGGGGAATGGGTACGGATCAACCGGTGTCTTCCCGATCAGTATCAGCAATATGTCAAGCCGATCGGCTTGATGGTCAGCGGAAATATGCTTTATATCGAGTCTGAATATGTCACTGGAACGAAAGAAATGATCCCCTGGCTGACGCTTTTCAACACAGGCAAAATAGGCCTTTCGTATGCTACGTGCGACATTTCTATCGGCGTTGTCAATTTGTCCAACATTTAACCCTTCCCTTGCAGAATGTCATTGAAAAAAGATATACATCGTTTGGCCGACATCTTCGCCGAAATGGTCAAAAACTATTCGAGCATGGGCGACGGATGGAAAAATCTCTCCCTTGTAAAAGATGCATTTGCATTAATGCAGTCACTGCCTGATACCCTTCCGGGCGAATATGAAACTCCGGCGGAAAAGGGAGCTCTTCTATGCCAGATGCTTTATCATGTCGACGAAACTCAGGCAGCCAGATTCTGCATCAAGGTAAGAGAAGAAATCGCGAGGCTCAGCCCTGACGATACATGCAATCAGACAGCACTCACTATGCTGAAGGATTACATCGATGAATCGATCCCAATGGAAGACTTCTGCAAGAAGCATAATCGGCTGCTAAAATTTGATCCTGTCGAGCGGTCTGCTGAATATGAGGCTGTGATACCCGAAGTTGAAAAGGCTGTCGCAAAAGCGTTGAAAGGCCACGTGCGCGGCATGGGTTTCTGCTTTGCCTATTGGGCGGCCAAACGCGCAGAGCTCGCGAACCGTGGCCTCGAATGGAATTCACCATCCTGCTGGAATCCCGGAGTAATGTTTGATTAAATCATTAGTTGTGAAACCGCGACTTGAGGTACTGAAAACAGTGGCCAGTATAGTGGCCATCCATCATACCGTTGATGACGAATGGTATGATTACGTCGATGTGGATGTGGCAAATCTGCATCCCGGCGATGAGATACATATTGAAGATGATGCAATCACGAAAATTACCGTCGTAGATCTCACGCCCGAAAAAGTGACGCTGAATATCGACGGGCAGTACATTACGGCTACCCTTGGCGAGACTACAGTCGGCCGCGCCTGGCTGCTCCCCGGTTCTCCCGATCGCGAGGAGATAAAGGTCTCCGTTTCATACGCGGAGTGGACCCTCTATAATGTTGTCATAGATGAAATAAACCACATCGGAGAACTCCATTTCCAGTCAGATTCGTCAGTCCATCCGGAAACTGCCGACCGCGAACAAACAGTCATTATCCATATCGACGAACTCATAGCTAAGGAACGGGTGGGATTATATCCGCTGAAAGCTCTGCTGATGAGTTCGAACCATTGGGGCAAGATGATCATCGTTCGCCACGGGATGTTTCAGGATATTCTTCTCGAAGGGATAGGGAAGGGGGCACTTGCGCCCGACGATCAGCTCGGATGGTCGTGGATGCATACCGCAGCCATCAACAATGACCCTGCGCTCTTCATGGCCGATACCGACAGATATTACGATCTGCTGATGGAGGCCGCAGCCAATGGCAACGAGGATGCCCGCGATATAATGGATCAGATTTGGGAACCAGAAAATTGTCAGGAAGAAGACTGATGCCTTATGCCTTAAGTATTATGCCTTATGCTTTATGAACCCCGTATATCTCAAACTTTCCAGAGCTACAGCTGCTCTCCCGGTAGAAGCATCCCGATTCTGGGGCAATCCGGCTTTACCCGAAGGCGTTGAATACCCGCAATATATCGACGACGACGGCTGTCAGTATCCCTATGTGTTTATATGTCAGATTAATCTTGCCGAACTAAAAGCTTTTTGTGGCGAAATCGCCAACCCGCTGCCCGCATCCGGCCTGCTGCTGTTTTTTGCAAAAATCGACCATTATCTCGGCATGGCAGCCCCAACCGGCGGCATCATGGGTTCATTCAGTGATACCGATGCCGTCAAAGTAATCCATGTTACCGATCTGACCGACCTTCGCGAAATCGTCCTCGTAGATGAAGACGACCAACCCATGTCGCCCCACGAACTCGAAATCACATTCAGCCACCATCATGATCCGCTGAACGATGAAGACCATGCGCTCTTTGCCCGGCCCGACCACCGGGAATGGGCCACCTGGGATCCACCCTATGAAGACTGGCAAATCCTTCTTCAGGTCGACTCCTTTTCCGGCCCGGACTTCAATCTTAATTTCATGGACTTCGGCGTCCTCGACATCCTCATCTCCCCCGCCGCCCTCCGCGCCGCCTCCTTCACCAACCTCCGCGCCCTCGTCCTCTCCACCTAATCCCCCATCCCCCAATCTGCTTTACTTTTAATACAATCTGACACAAAATTTTTCTAAAATCTAACCCAATATTGTCCTAAATGATTTTTGAGTACGGCTTAACCAGCAGAGGCATCTGCCTTTGCAAAAGAAATACCAAATAGCAGCTGTTACAAGCGTACAAAGTATAGTAAAGAACATTATTCCCATTACTGATTAAATTAGATAAAGAAGCAGCCTAACATTTCTTTCTTTAAGCTGCTCCTTTGTGATTTTATCCTTCAAATAGGTTTAACTGTGGTGATTAAACTTATTCGGTTCAGCTAAAGGTCTATTTTCTATATAGTCCTTTATAGCTGTAGCTACAAACTTTCCTAAATTAACTGGTACAGCATTACCTATCATCTGTTCTATTTCGCTTTTAGAACCTATGAATTTGTAGGATTCAGGAAAAGTTTGAATCATACTCCTTTCTTTAGTAGTCAGGGGTCTGATTCCTTCAAGACTATCTACTGGGTCATTAGCGTGTATAGGATAGCCAGCAGGTATCGGTCTATTTACACCCCTAATAGTAGGGCTGGGTTCATTAACGCTAAACACCCCCCTTCTAGCATAGCTTCTAGGGTGTCTGTAATAATATTCTACATCTATTTTATCCCCAAAATAGTCCTTTACCGTCATTTCCTTCTTAGCTAGATTCTGAAGGATATAAGGTAATAGAAAATCCTCATCAGCCCCTAATTTGCCGATAAGAAAGAATCTTTTCCGCTTTTGAGGAACACCACACAAAGCAGCATTAAGAACTATCTGTGTAAGCCCATAACCTGCTTTTTTGAATATAGCCTTTGCTCCCACTAATTTTTTTGTCTTAGTGATAGTAGCTACATTCTCCATTACAAACCATTTAGGGCGAATTTTAGAAATGATTCCTGCATAGCATAAGGTTAAGTTACCCCTACCATTATCCTCATTTCTTAAACCTGCACTGCTGAAGTCCTGACAAGGTGGGCCACCTATAATCATATCAGGCTTATAAGCTGATATATGATTGCTGGCTTCTTCAATATTTGAAAGGTCTACCTGATTTATAGGGTGAGTGAAATTTTCTTTATATACACTAATAGCAGCAGCCCAGTTATCATAGCCTGCTACTACATCAAAACCCGCTGTTTCAAAGCCTAAACTAAGACCACCACAGCCACAGAAAAGGTCTACTATATTCATACTTCAAAAAGGTCAGGGCTGTTAACTAATACAGCGTCAAATCTTCTTTCAGGGCTAAGAAGATTCTGACCACCGCCTAATATGATATTTTTGATTTCATATTTAGAAATTCTAGGGTGTTCAAGTTCTGCACACTGTAGAAATTCATAAGTTTGCGTTCCACTAAGGGCGTAAGCCTTATCATTAGCAATATTGTAGGAATGAAGCCTAACTATTCTTCTATAATCAAACTGACCATATACCCCAGTATATTCTAGAAGCATTAGGTAAATCCAAATTATAGTTCGCATAGGTCTGGTGATTTTTCTGTTACTCGAACTATCAGCCCTATTGCACATCTGTATAACTGCAAGATTAGACCACACAAACACATCTAAACAGTCATCAGAAAGAACTGATTTACCCCCTTTTGTTTTCCAAATAGGTTGAACTATAAGTGGGGTCTGCTTCTTATTAAGATAAGTGCTGATAGTAAGCACCGCCTGAAGAATTTTGTCATAATGGGGTAGCACTTCTTCAGGCTCTTCCCAGTGATTGATTCTAGGCACAGTGTTAAGCATAGCCCTTAGTTTCTCCTTTTCTTCAATAGTCTTAAAGCTATTGCAGATACTACAAGCTATAAAGTTAATTGTTGGGGGTCTAACTACAATTTCACAGCTATATTTATCTTCTTTAAGGTTCTTTGTAGTGCTGTCAGGAAGTGCTGTCAGTTTGATTTCAAGCCCTATTAAAGGGGTGTCATTCTCTGCCGCTGTGTCCAACATCACTAAATCAATTTTTTCTCTTTCGCCAGTATAGAACTTATCATAGGCAGGAAAACTAGCTTCAAAGTTATAAAAGGCATTTTCAGCTAAGGGGTCTATCCTGAATAAGTCTGTTCCGCTGATATATTTGTGGATTACATTATTATCTTTGTCTGTGCAAATGTACACTGGTTTAACTCCCTTATAGCTCATATAGGCTACAAGAGAAGCAGGGAAGGAACTGTTAAACTGGTTTTTACCCCAGTAGTATTCCTGACTATAATCCCTGCTAGAATTGTTGTGATTTTGGGCAAAAAGCCCTGGCTCTAGCTGTGTCATTCCTTATCAGAAGGGTATATTATGCTGCAAAGGTACAAAAAAAATAAGCAGAATCCAGTCAGATTCTGCCTACTTTTTGCTGCCAGCCCAATATTGTCCTAAATGATTTTTGAGTACGGCTTAACCAGCAGAGGCATCTGCCTTTGCAAAAATGACATCAGAATAATCCCCCTATGGCAAAATCGGTTCTTCGGGAGGGGGAGTGAAGGGCTCGTCAAGCCATTTGTTGAGGTCGATTTTCGTAAAGGTGTTAAGTCGCAGAGAGACAACAAGATTAGCCATTGCCCACTTGTACTTGGCGATCTGTTTTAGCTATGTCAGGATTAGCATAGTTATCAGTGCGGTCCAGATCTGGATCTCCACGGCGTTGCGTGTGGTGCCGATGAAGCTCTTTATGCGCAGAAGCTGCTTGAGGTTGCGGAAGAAGATCTCAATATTCCACCTTGCCTTGTAGATGGCGGCTATAGTGGATGCGGCAAGCGTGAAGTTGTTGGTCAAGAGTTCCACCACGAAACCATGTTCTTCGTTCCATACGGCAATTCTGCGGAGTTTCTTTGGATATTTCTTTTTCGCGGCAGGCAGTTCCAGCTCAATTTCCTCATCAATAAGCACGTTCTGCGCTCGCTTTTCAGGCAATGGACGCTCCCTGATGCTCTTATACCTGATGTTGTCCTTGTGACGGACTACAAAGAACACATTGTTGCTGTCCCAATGGCTGAGCAGGCTGTAATCGCAATAGCCACGGTCGGCAGCCACAATTGAATACGGATTGACCGGAATACTGAAAGCTGCCTTGTTGTCAGAGCCTTCCCCGTCTGTAATGTTCACAAATTCAGGCAACAGAGAGTCATAATCAAGCAGCGTGTGCATCTTCACGGCTCCTTTTGCCGTGGTATAATGCGCCCAGTCGTAGACAGAAAGCGTAAGTGATATGAGTGTCGAATCCAACAGTCGCAACGGCATCTTAAAACGGAATTTGCCATGGGTCCACCCCGCCTGCTGTCCGAAATGTTGATAGAGGCGGTAGAAGATGTCCCGGAAAACTGAACAGTCGCGATGGGCGTTCTGATATGCCACTGTCGATTTTGACGGTGCATGGCTTATGCCGAGGTGGTTGAGGTTGCCGGTGGCGGATCTCAGCCCGTTGGAAATGTCCCGCACGGAGTCGCAGTTGGAAAACTGGCAGAACACCATGCTGATTAGCTGACTCCACGTGTCATAACCCTTGTTGTGCTTGTCTGTTTTGGCCTCGCGGATTATTTTTTTGATTGCCTGCCGGGGTAATTGGGCGATGGTTTGGGCGAAAAGTGTTATATTTGCCATAGGAAGTAGTTGAGTTGGTCGCTCACTACTAAGGTAGTCATTTTTGCCTTAGTAACTACTTCCTATTTTATTTTTTGCCTGAAACGTTTAGGACAATATTGAATCTAACCCTAAGCGCAACGGGTAGGTCGAATACCTCATCAGAGTGATGAACACCTAGCCAACGTTCCACACATCGTGGCTCTATGCGCTTAAGTCTTATGGTGTAAATTTACAAAATCTTGGCTATCCTCAAGCTACCCACATGTATAAAAATAGTTGATAATCATTTGATTATCAACTATTTTGAGAGCCGCGAGTGGGACTCGAACCCACGACCTTTTCGTTACGAATGAAATGCTCTACCAACTGAGCTATTGCGGCTTGTCGCGCAAAACAGGCGAAGCTTTCTTCGCTTTTGCGTGGGCAAATTTACGATATTTTCCCATTCCTTGCAAACGTTGTACAAAAAATAAGCTATATTTGCGGTAAGAAATTGTTAAACAATTGTTATATGTTTGATGGCTTTGGCTGTCAATTTTTGATTCAAAGATAAATTTTTACGGTTCTATATGACTGAATACGTTCACTATCATACGGCTGACTTAAAGGCGGATTTGCGATATCTCCAGTTGCTCTCGCGCTCTTTCCCTACTTTGGCGAAGGCTTCTACTGAGGTGATTAATCTCGAGGCTATTCTTGACCTTCCCAAGGGAACGGAGCATTTTCTGACCGATATCCACGGCGAGGCGGAGGCTTTTCAGCATGTGCTGAAAAATGCTTCGGGGACGGTGAAGCGCAAGGTGACGGAGCTTTTCGGCAATACTCTTCGAGAGGGGGATATAAAGGATCTCTGCACGCTGATTTATTATCCGAGGGAGAAACTCCAGATTGTGCGCCAGAGCGAACGCGAACTGACGGAATGGTATGAGGTGATGTTAAATCGTCTGGTGCGTGTATGCCAGACGGTGTCGTCGAAATATACCCGATCTAAGGTGAACAAGGCGCTCCCTGCCGACTTCAGTTATATTATCCAGGAACTTCTGCATGAGACGGAGAGCGATCTGAACAAGCAGGCTTATTTCAAGCAGATTATCTCTACGATTATCGCCACACGCCGTGCTGACGATTTCATCGTGGCTATGTGTGAGCTGATTCAGAGGCTAGTGATCGATTCTCTTCATATTGTAGGGGATATCTACGACCGCGGTGCTGGTGCGCATCTTATTATGGACACACTGTGCGACTACCATAATGTCGACATACAGTGGGGCAACCATGATATCCTGTGGATGGGTGCCTTTGCGGGCAACGATGCCATGATTGCCAATGTGCTGCGCATTTCGTTGCGCTACGGCAATCTCGAAACGCTTGAGGAGGGTTACGGTATCAACCTGCTCCCGTTGGCTACGATGGCGATGGATGCCTATGCCGATGCTTGTCTTGATGCCTATATGCCGCGTATCAAATTCTCCCACCGCGTATATACCGACAAGGAGGTGCGCATCATGGCTATGATGCATAAGGCCATAAGTGTGATTCAATGGAAACTTGAGGCCCAGTTGATTGCCCGGCGTCCGGACTTCAACATGGCTGACCGCAGTCTGCTTGATAAGATTGATTACGCCAAGGGCACTATCATGCTTGACGGCAAGGAGTATGAACTGACCGATAAATTTTTCCCGACTATCGATCCTGCCGACCCGTTCCGTCTGTCGGAGGCGGAGCAGAAAATCGTCAATACGCTGCATAATTCGTTTGTCAACAGCGAAAAACTGCAAAAACATATGAATCTGCTTTTGCAGAACGGGTCGATGTATCTTGCGCGCAACAATAATCTGATGTTCCACGCCTCTATTCCGATGAATGCCGACGGAAGTTTCCGTGAAGTGGCGGTGGCAGGCGACCGGTTGTCTGGCAAACGGTTGCTTGACCGTCTGGATCAGCTTGTGCGCATCGCCTGCATCCCCGATGAGGTGACTGACAATGCCTACGAGGTGGATTACATGTGGTATCTATGGTGTGGAAGCGATTCGCCTCTGTTCGATAAATCGAAAATGGCTACCTTCGAGCGATATATGCTTGCCGACAAGGCGACCCATGAGGAAGTGAAGGGGTATTATTATCAGCTTAACGACTCTCCGGAAATTTGCGATAATATCCTGCGAGAATTCGGATTGCCTACCGAAGGCGCACATATCATAAATGGTCATGTCCCGGTGAAAACCACCAAGGGGGAGAATCCTGTGAAGGCAGGCGGTAAGCTTTTGGCGATCGACGGCGGATTCTCCCGTGCTTACCAGAAGGAGACTGGTATAGCCGGTTACACTCTTGTCTATCATTCTCGCGGTTTCCAGCTCGTTCAGCATCAGCCCTTCGAGTCGCGTCAGAAGGCCATCGAGGAAGGACAAGATATCATATCAAATACTGTCCTGAACGAATATAAAGCCAAACGTCTGAAAGTACGCGATACAGACAAAGGCCGGGAGATTGCCACGCAGGTCGACAATCTCATGCGGTTGCTCGCTGCCTATCGCCGTGGCCTCATCCACGAAGCCAACTGAGGCTTTTAGGCCCTTTAGGGGAGGCGGCTTAAACACAGCGAGGGGTACTACGTGCCGGAAAATCCGCAGACCCCGATTCCGGGGATGGTAGCGGTGGTGACAATTGCATCGATTGCAAAAGTTTTGCAGCTGACCCGAGAGTGGCGATTCTATTTAGCGAACCGCAATACGTAAAAATCCTATATTAACGAGAAAACCCCGGCTGATGTCGGGGTTCGTTGGAGGTACCAAGCGGAATCGAACCGCTGTAAACGGTTTTGCAGACCGTTACCTAACCACTCGGCCATGGTACCATCGGTTTTGCGTTTGCAAAGGTAGGAAGGTTTTCTCAATTTTCCAAATGTTCTTCAAAAAATAGCTAAAATAATTACTGAATTCAGTAATTATTTTACTGAGTATGGAATTTATTAGTGAGAATCTGATGTAACATTAATGGTGTCCGGGGTAAAAGTGAAGATGAGATTAGGGCCGCAGCAAAGGTATTGCTACGGCCCTAAGTTATGGTATTTAGGCGCGTGGACAGTTGCTTGTGAATCACTCTGCCTTAATCGGCGCCATTAGTATGGGATTATTCAAATTCGATAAGCGGAGCGTCGGTGCCGACTACTTCGTCTACGGTGACGAAAACGCGCTTTACGGTTAGGTCGCGTTCGGCCTCGAGGTCGTTTTCCATCTTCATGGCTTCATAGACGAGCATCTTCTGGCCTTTCTTCACTTTGTCGCCGGCTTTAACGTCGATTTCGATGATACGGCCACCCATGGGCGCACGGAATACTTCGCCGGTGATAGGCTCGTCGGCCTTGACTTCTGCCGTAACTTCAGCGGGAGCCTCTACTTTGGGCTGCTTGGCAGCGAATTCCTCAGCGCGGCGGTTGCGCAGGAATTTGTTGGCTACGTTGGGCAGCAGTTCGAGCAGGAGGTATTCCTCGTTGTTGGAGGCGAGCTTCACGCCGCCGAGATCGTCGACGGTGGGGTTCTCCGGTTTTTTGTATTTCGATACATCATAGGGACGCTCTGTGGCATCGCCGGTGATTTTCTTGCGGAATGCCGGATCGATGGGAGCCGGAGTATGACCGTATTCGCCTTTTACCAGAGAGATAAACTGGTTGGAGGTGTTGGTATAGTCGGGGTTACCTTTTTTGCGGTCGATTGCGAGGTTGACGGCCTGAGCGCCTACAATCTGTGATGTAGGTGTAACAAGGGGTACCAGACCTGCGTCGCGGCGAACTTTGGGAATGAGCTTCATGGCGTCTTCCAGAAGGTCGGAAGAGTTGAGAGCCTTAAGCTGTGCGACCATGTTGGAGTACATACCGCCGGGGACTTCGGCTTCCTTCACAAGCAGATTGGGCTTGGGGAATCCAAAATAGTCTTCAATGGCGTGGCATGCATCGAGCAGAGCCTCCTCGTTGCCGGCCTTGGCGGCGGCGATGGCGGAGTCGAACAGGGCATCAATGTCGGCAGGAAGTTTGTCGGTCAACGGGTTGAAATGACGGGGGAAGTGGTCTTTGTTGAGGTCGACATCTGCCAGGTTGCGGCGAATGCTTTCCAGACGGTCGCGGATTTCTCCCACTTTCTCCATGTTGACGTCAACTTCCACTCCCAGTTTCTGGCAGAAGATGTAGACGAGTTCGATGGCAGGAGCAGCGGAGCCTTCTCCGAAGAACCATATATTGGTATCGAGGATATCTACGCCGTTGAGGATAGCCATAAGCGAAGATGCCAGACCATAGCCCGGGGTACAGTGGGTATGGAAATCAACCGGCACCTTCACGGCAGCTTTCAGCTTGCCGATGATCGAGGCGGCGCGCAGCGGATTGACCAGACCTGCCATATCCTTGAGGGTGATGATTTTTGCACCCAGACGCTCCATCTCGACGGCTTTCTGTACGAAATATTCGTCAGTGAAGATCTTTTCGGGAGCTTTCTCTTTCTTGCCGAAGAGCGAAGCTAAGAAGCCTTTCTTGGCGGGAGCCTCTTCTTTGGGGTCGACGGTGTAGCAGACTGCTGCATCGGCGATACCGCCGAGTTCGTTGATGAGGCGGATTGACTCTTTGACGTTGTCGATATCGTTGAGGGCGTCGAAGATACGCATTACGTTCAGACCGTTGGCGATAGCTTCTTTATAGAAACCTTCAAGCACAGAGTCGGGGTAGGGCACATATCCGAAAAGGTTGCGTCCGCGCGAAAGAGCCGACAGCAGCGATTTGCCGCCGATGGCTTTGCTGATGGTGCGCAGACGCACCCAGGGGGATTCGTCGAGATAGCGCATCACGGAGTCGGGAACGGCGCCGCCCCACACTTCCATAATGTAGAATCCGGCGTCCTTGTAAAGCGGAAGCAACGGGTCGATGTCAGATTGTTTCAATCGGGTGGCGAACAGGCTCTGCTGTCCGTCGCGCAGGGTAAGGTCCCTGATTTTTAGTTTTTTCGTTGCCATAACAGTATCTGATTGATTGTTCTTTCGTTGTTTTGACAATGCGAATTTACGAATTTTTTCTGAATTAGCGGTAAAATCGGGAATTATAGCGTGAATGTTCGCTGGAATGGAGCCTTGATAAGACAGCAAAGGAGGTGCGCCATCAGATGGCGCATCTCCTTGCAGGCGGCTTTCAGGGGAAAGCCTGTTTAGGTTTTGTTATTGATTTCATCAATTGGCAGGGACGAAGATTACGATACGGTTCCAATTGTTGACATCGTAGGGCTGAACTGCGCTGCCTTCACCTTCGATGGTAAGGCGATTGCTGTTGATGCCGTAGGTCTTGGTAAGGGCGTTGGCTACAGCGTTGGCGCGGCGTTCGGAAAGGCCTTTGTTGTATTCGGCAGAACCGGTATCCTTGTCGGCGAAGCCCTTGATCACTACATTGAGGTTGGGGTTAGCCTTCATGTATTCAGCGGTGTTGTAGACGTTGACCATCTCTTCATCGGAAATTTTATCTGAGTTGATGGCGAAGCGGACGGTCGACATCATGGGAGCTGCGTTAACAACAGGAGCTGCAGCGGGAGCTGCTTTAGCTTCGGGGCAGGGGAGCTGGGCTTCAGCGGCAGTGAGGGCTGCTGCAGTGGCGGCGAGTTCACCACGGAGGGCATTTACCTGACCGTTGAGCGAGTTGATGTAGGCCATATCTTTGCATGGATTATAGGCCTGATATTTTACACCACCGAAGTTGATGTTGAAACCACCGATAGCCGATACGAACATGTCGATGGACTTGTTATAGGCGCAACCATTGAAGTTATCACCGTAGAATCCGGCGCGGCCTTCCAGGAAGAAATCAACATAGCGGCAAAGACGGAAGCGGAACTGAATACCGGCAGATACCGGGAGGGTCCATTCGCGAGTGCGAAGCGTAGTAGCATTTTTATAGATGTTGGAGCCTTCGGAATTGATGTCCCAAACCAGGGCACCGCCGACACCTACAAACGGGATAACGCTGACAGGACGGTCGGGGTTAACACCGCCGAGCGAGTTGCACATATCCCACATAATGTCGAAGTCGAGTTCGGCCTTCTTTGCTTTGCTGAAGTTGTCGTTGTCCCAGTGCATCGAGCCGTAGTAACCGCTGAAGCGGAACCCGAGATAAGGCGAGAACCATTTGCCGACGCCAAGATTATAGATGGCTGTCATGTGGCGTTTGGCATTCTGCCCGTTGTCAAGTTCGTTTTCGACGATGGGCACACCTACACCGGCACCTAACTGCAGGAATACATTGTCGTGTTTGTCGACATAATACTGGGTTTTACAATTGGAAACATCGGCTACGCTTACGGATTCCTCCTCGACGAATACCGTTTCCTGAGCATTGGCTGAAATGGCGGATGCAATCGCGAGACATCCCGTGGCCATCCATAGAGCATAATTTCTTTTCATTGTGGTGTAATTTAGACGTAATGTAAGTTAATAACTTTTTCGAGCTTCTAATTTCGGAGCGTTCAACTGTAAAACATAATTTAAGATTTTTTTGTTCAGCAGAACTCGACGTTGATATTTCAACGACGGAGACAGGTAGGTTGTTGTCGGAGCGTTATTACGCCACCGACGGCAGAGTGTTGCTATACGACTTGCGTTCGCTCATCGAACAGGCGATGCGTCCGAGTGGTATTGTGGTGATGAGCGTGTGGTTCGAGGTGTATGTGGATATTCCCGACAATCACAGCGACGACTACGACCCGTGGCGGATTCCAGTGCATCTATTGCGACCGCGACATTGACATCTACGATTTCGAGCCGCTACTGAGGTCGCACTTCCTCACTGCTGCCGCGTCGAGGCGTGTGGCTCCCGAGAGCTTCGTGTTCCTGCCGTTCTTCGCATATTCAGGAGAACTTGTCAACTACGAGGTCTTCGTTGACTACGTTCTCAAAGGGACGGGGGACGAGGAACGAGGGACGAGAACGGCGGGGCATTGTTCGTTCAAAGGTCCGCTGCAAGGGACTACGACCGCAGCAAACGATGTGTGGGTACACATTATCTTTTGTGCCGAGGTGAAGCGACACGCCGAGGACATGGTGGGCGGAGAGGTAGAACTCACGGCGTTCACGGTTCGCGTGGGCGACCGTGCCGCCTCGTTCTTCATCGACAAGTCGCTTGCCGGAACTCGTCCGTTCTACTTCCGCAACTGCTTCAACGTGAGCGACAACTTGTTTGTGCCGGCTGTTACCACAGCCAAAACCAAAGTTGACCGCTCGTTGGCAGTCCTCGGCAGTGTGTCGCAGTTCTACGATGCCACTTGCGAGCAGACATACGAGGTGCAGTCGGCAGGACTGACCGCCGACGAGTGTTCGCTCGCCGAGCAGATGTTCTGCTCCGACGATGTGCGAACGCCCTACGAGAGTGCACCTGACGACGGCGACTTCGACGCACTCCGCCTGGTGCTGATAACAGACTCCACAAGTGAGATTGCCGATGAACCGGAAAAACCAAATCAGGTAAAATTTACTTGGAGGTATGCGACAAATCGCATAAACCTCCAAAATCCAAAATCGGGCGACGTCTTTACAGACGACTTTGATTTTGTATTTACGTAATTTTACAGGTTATAAGGTTAGAAGGCTGCTTCGCAGCGGTTATTCGGCAACTGCGTTGCGGTTAAACGGCAGCTTAGCTGCGTAGCCGGGTTATTGGAAACTTTTGCGGAGGGCGTTCAGCATTTTGGAGATACGCAAAATGCGGTTTCTGATTGCTGAAAGTTGTTCTTCGGAGATATAATCCAAATCGCAAGCAATTTGAATTTGACAATAAACTTCCATTAAAGAACCAAAAGCAATTTCAACAAAATGAGATTTTTCTTTATTCGACATTCTACCTGCACCCTCGGCAATATTAGAGGGAATAGAAACAACAGCACGGCGAATTTGGTCGCAAAGTGCAAACTTTTCCTCTGCGGGAAAATTTCGCAGAAGTATGTAAATCTCTTTGACAAGAGTTCGAGACTCTTGCCAAACTGCGAGTTTTTCAAAAGAGAAGTAATTGGATTCCATAAGGCAAAGGTAAGCAAAATTTTATGAGAATTTTGCGAATCAACTTGATTATAACCATATAACCGCAGAGCTTGCTCTGCTTTCTAACCTTTTAACCGCGGAGCACCGCTCCGCCTTATAACCTTATGCGCAGCATACATATCACTACGGCTCGCACTATGCTTAAAAGCGGCGACCCGGTGGATATTTCCGTTTGGAAAGCCAACGGCGAAATACTTCACCTGCATAATTGCATCTCGCTCCGCTACGATTTTTATGCGGGTACTCGCAATATTAAATTGCTCACGTCGGGGCAAATCCGCAAAATCAGAGATTGTTGCATATTTTCCGTGAATGATTGTGAAGTATTTCTGTGAAAGTTGTATATTTGCGAAGAAAAAATAATTTTATTTATGGAAAAAGGCATAATTTGTTTTGAAACAGGTGAATTTGCGAAATATCGAACAGATAATCAATTTGCTGCTTTGCCTCTGCTTGAGTTTATGAAACAGCAAATGGGAATTGATTATATCTATCGCCAAATTGTTACTCGCCAAGAACTCGAATATTATCTTAAAAAAATAGCTGATAAACACTTTCAAAACAAATTTAGTGTAGTATACTTTAGTTTTCACGGAGAACCAGAGAACTTATCTTTAACACAAAATGGGAAAAATAATATTTCTCTTAATGACATAGCTGATATGGTTGCTCCTTATGAATCATTCCTAAATCGTCATATACATTTTAGCACATGCGAAACATTGAAATGTGATGAAGAAATAATTAAGCGTTTCAAAAAGATGGTTGGTGCTAAAACCGTATCAGGGTATACAGAGTGTGTCGATTCCACGGCAGCATTCATAAATGAGCTTGCATATTTCCATCAAATTTTTAATTACACTTCAGTCTCAACATATAAGAAACACATGGCTGATTATCAAAATCAGTTGAATAAACTTGGTTTTACAATCATATAAATAAGTGTCTTTTCGGAACGCATTGCGGGTCCATAACTTTGTAGCAAAAACTACAATGTTATGGACTCGCTTAATTTTAACTCGGTCGAAACGCTACCGAACCTGTCGGCTCGGGCGGCGTTTCAAATGAACTCGTCAGCGGTCTTCAAAGAAGACGTTGACATCGTGCCGGTTGTGATCGACGACACGCTTTCTTATATGCCGTGGCGACGACGCACAACTGCGTTACGTCTATTCGCTAATCGCCAAGGAGTTTGCCGCTGACGAGATTAAGACGCTCGCTCTGCTTTCCTCTTCAAGTGTTAAATCGTGATTGCACAAAAGATACTATAAAAAAACGAAGGTCGAGTCTTCGCGACCCGACCTTCGTTTGCTACCGGAGTAAATATTGTTTGACCGGTAATGTTCTTACAAACCTAACATAAAACACGATTATTTTCTAAAGAAAAATACAGCATTAAGAATATAATCAATACTAACCCTAAAAATCTTTCCCCGGCTACTGATTGCCGGGTTATACCTATATTTTAATAACCTTAGACTAACTGAAGTTATTCACTTATCAAACAAATCCTTTTTGCTTTAATCCGTAAAGCGGAACGCTTTAGGGGAGCGCTCCCGCTCTCGGTTGCAATGCAAAGTTATAACGCTTTTTTTGTGCTGTCAATAGCGTTTACTCCCAATATCACTCAAATATAGATTGATATAAAATGGCTGTAAGTGTTATATTATTGAAAATCAGATTGCTGAGATGGGGCGAAATATTCCAGAATATAGACGCAGATATAAAGAAAATAGGCGGAAGTGACGCTAAAATGGCCACATTTCCGCCTCTTTTTAAGGTGAGGTATAGAACCGGCTCTTAATTCCGGTCGAGAAGTTCGACAAGTTTCCGGCGGTTTTTTACCCGGATTTCCTGCGGAGTGAAATCGAGAATATCATCTGCTTTCATCGCTTCAAGAGTGCTGACCAGCGATTGGCGCTGCACGCCGAAAGATGCATACAGATCGCGCTGGCGACACTGAAGCACGATATCCTTGCCGCTTGACTGCGTGAGCGCCACTATCCAGTAGGCGATGCGCTTGTCAAGAGAACCATTAACTACCGAGAGTATACCTTTCTTGGACAACTGTGCATCCACCGATATGAGATTCAGATAGTTGAACAGGAAGATGCGGTCGTGGCTAATTATGTCGATAAAATCAGCTTTGCTGATGCGCATTACTCCGACATTCCCTATGGAAGTGACCGTAGCCGGCGAAAGCGTTGAGCGACCGAAAAGGAAGTCGAGCGCAAGCATGTCAGGAGCATCAAGGCGTTGACTTACACGCATCTTACGGTCGGATGTCTCAATCTCTACTTGAACAGAGCCGCTGAGAATACAGACCACATGGTCGCAAGTTGAATTTTTTGCCACAATCGTTTGGGCATCAGTGTATTTTAGGAATTCAATCTTGTGCTTTTCCAATACCTCGGATATGCGCTCATGGGATGCGGCTGCAAATAGAGGAAGGCCAAGCAGAGTTTCGTACATGCTGTTCATCGTATGATGCAGAGTTATAAAATGGTTGAAGCGATTCTTACGCGAGTCGCTTTATTATAAACGTTTTAAAATGCCGTTTTGGTTTTGTCTATGCTGTTTATTTCCTATTTGAAGGTTTATGGGCCTTCTCGTGGCGATAAATCTGGAGAGAATTGATGGTATTATGCCATGCCACATAGGCCGCCGGAGCCACAGAGACGATAGGGTTGAGGTAAGTCAGCGAAAGCCAGATGGCAAACACTGTGTTTTTCTGGCCAAGGCTCTGGGCAGCTGAGATTTTATCGCCGTAATGACCCCCGATTTTGCGACCGGTGGCAAACTGTGCGATACATGCAAGGAAAGATACCACCGAAAGCATCAGGATTTCCGGAATCATTTCAGCCGGCTCCTTCAGAATGAAGCTAACTGAATTGCCGACTACAATCAGCAGGGCGACGGCCCAGATGTAGAACGACAGGCCCTGATGGTTGGCGATACCGCAGCGTACCTTCGGGGCGAAGCGCTCCAGGAGCAGGGCAAGAGCCAATGGCCCAAGAATCAGGGGGAGCACAGTGACAGCTATCATCCATACAGATTCTCCGAAGGAAATCGACTCACTGCCCGGCTCACCTTCAGTCATCCATGAAAGCAGGATCGGGGCTAAGACAGCCACCGATATATGTGAGAATAGCGAATAAGTAGCCACTCGGCCAACTTTGCCTCCGAGCATGCCGGTGATGACGGGTGCTGCTGTGGCCGTCGGGCAGAAGATGCAGATGAATGCGCCCTGAGCCAAAATAGCGTTGAACGGGAGCAAAAGAAGATACACACCAACCGAACCGACAATCTGCACGGCAAGAACCCACCAGATATATGGGCCCCCTTTTAGGTCGCGCATCTGCACGCGGCAGTATGTGATTAGCAACATGATGAAAATCAGATATTTTGACAGAAATGCCACATATCCGATGTAGTTGTGGAGCAAGATACCCATCAGCATGGCTATGGGAAGCATCCAGGGTTTGATTTTTTGTCGCAGTGATGAAATAGACATTGTACCAGTTAATTATTTAATTATATAAATGGAAACCGTTGGACTGAGCAGCTATTGAATATTTGGAGAGATAGAAAAGCGATAGGGAGAGTGAGGCCGATTTGGAGAGTTGCGATTTGAAAGTGGCCTATGTAGAAATCGTTTGTTAAAATACAGCGGGAGAGAACAGCTTTTGATACATTTCAATCGGGACCGGCAACCGATGTTGGGTCGGTTTGCGGTCCCGATTGGAGATAAGAGTTTGATTAAATCAGACGTATGCAAGAGGATGGTTACCTCTGCGAAGTGTAAGGTTTTAGGCGAACTTAGAGAAGTCGGCATTACGCATGTCGCCTGTTTCTGAGAAGGCGGTATGGAATGCGAAGGCTGCGGTAAGAGTGGCAGGAGTCTGACCTCCCTTGCTCAGGCTGAGATAGTCGCGCAGAAGCTGACGGTAGTCGGGATGCGCGCAATTATCAATGATAGTCTTAGCTCGCTGTTCGGGATCCTTCCCGCGCAGATCGGCAACGCCCTGATCGGTAATGAGGATATCTACGGAGTGCTCCGAATGGTCGCAGTGAGCCACCATCGGCACGATATTGCTGATCAGGCCACCCTTGGAGGTGGAGGGGCAGGAGAAGATGGAGATATATGCATTGCGGCAGAAGTCGCCTGATCCGCCGATGCCGTTCATCATTCTTGTGCCGAGCACATGGGTCGAGTTGACGCATCCGAAAATGTCGGCCTCCAGAGCGGTGTTCATGGCGATAACGCCCAGACGGCGTATGACCTCAGGGTTGTTGGAAATCTCGGCCGGGCGCAGCATGATCTTGTCGTGGAAATACTGCATATCTGCAAACAGCTGGCGTTCAACCTCGTCGGAGAATGTCATCGAGCAGGTGCTGGCAAACGTACACTTGCCGTTGCGGAGCAGTTCGAGCACAGAATCCTGAACTACTTCCGTGTACATCATGAAGTTAGGCAGTTCCTTGTCGATGCAGAGATAGTTGAGCACGGCGTTGGCCACATTTCCCACGCCGCTCTGAAGCGGGAGGAACTCCTTGGGGATGCGTCCATGGCGGTATTCGTTGACCAGAAATTCTACCACATGGCCGCCGATGCGCTCCGACGTCTCGTCAGGTTTGGAGAAAGGTTTGACGCCATCGAGGAAGTTTGTGCGGATAATGCCGCGCACCTTCGAGGGGTCAATCTTCAGAGTCGGGCGCCCGATGCGGTCGCTTGGAGAATAGATGGGGATTTCACGACGGTAGGGAGGGTCGGCGGGCAGATAGATGTCGTGCATGCCGTAAAGAGCCTGAGGCAGAGCCTCGTTAAGCTCGATAAAGATGTGCTTTGCCCGGGGAGCGTAGGTGGGTATATTGCCCAGACCGCAACCCAGAAGCACCTCGCCATCTTCCGAGATGGCGGCGGCCTCAATTACAGCCACATCTGTTGGCCCGTAGAATCCGTAGCGTGTTTCCTGAGCCATTTCCGAGAGATGACGGTCGAAATAGTGGGCGTCATGGCAGTTGATGCGTTTGCGCAGATCGGGAGTGTTTTGATAAGGCGCACGCATATTGATGGCGTTGGTACGGGCAAGAATTCCGTCGACATGATCGTTGGTAGAAGCACCGGTGAAGATATTGATTTTGAACTCTTTGCCTTCGGCATGCTCTTTTTCAGCCTTACGCGCCACAGCTTCCAATACAGCTTTGGGATTGCCCGGAGCGGTAAAGCCTGAAAGGCCGATGGTAGTACCATTGGTGATTATCTCTGCCGCTTCCTCAGCGGTGATGTAATTGTAGGCCATTTTGGTATTAGTTGAGTAAAATTTATCAGTTTCGGGATGAATTCCGAAGAATTTATCCGCGAGTATATTTGGTTAGTGGATTGGTTATTTTGTAATTTTGCACAAAATTAAAGTTTTGCTCATCATTGCCCAAATTTTCGGGTCTGTTTTTTAGCACAAAACGACGATGAGCGTGCAATTCCGATAAAAAATAATGGATAAGAAGCTTTATATAGAGACATACGGCTGCCAGATGAATGTGGCCGACAGCGAGGTGGTGGCATCAATCATGCAAACTGTTGGCTATGAGCCGGTAGAGACTTTGGAAGAGGCTGACGCCGTGGTGCTTAACACCTGTTCGATACGCGACAATGCAGAACAGAAGATTTTTTCACGTCTTCAGACCCTCAACGCTCTGCGACGCCATCGCCGCGGAGGGCTGATAATCGGGGTAATAGGTTGCATGGCAGAGCGTGTGAAAGAGGAACTAATTAACAATCACGGCGTTAATCTTGTAGCCGGGCCGGACTCGTATCTGGAACTGCCGTCGCTCTTCTCGCAGGTTGAGGCAGGGGAGAAAGCGATAGCCGTTGAACTGAGTACGACCGAGACATACCGCGACGTGGTGCCTACGCGTCTTGGAACCAACCGGGTGAGCGGCTTCGTGAGCATAATGCGCGGATGTAATAACTTCTGCTCCTATTGCATCGTGCCCTATACCAGAGGCAGGGAGCGAAGCCGTCCTGTCGACAGCATTCTGCGCGAGGTGGCCGACCTGCGCGACCGAGGCTTCAAGGAAGTCACCCTGCTTGGTCAGAACGTCAACAGCTACAGGTATGAAAAGCCAGAAACAGGCGAAATAGTTGATTTCCCTGCACTTCTTGCAGCAGTGGCCGAATCGACACCGGAGGTGCGCGTACGCTTTACCACTTCCCACCCCAAGGATATGAGCGACGCTACTATCGATGTTATCGCTTCTCATAAGAATATTTGCAATCATGTTCACCTCCCGGTACAAAGCGGGTCAAACTCCGTGCTAAAGGCGATGAACCGCAAATACACCCGCGAATGGTACCTTGGTCGTATCGAGGCCATAAGGAGCCGAATCCCTGACTGCGGCATTTCGACAGATATGTTTACCGGCTTTCATGACGAAAGCGAGGAGGATTTCCAGCAGACGCTCGACCTGATGCGGCAGGTGAAGTTTGACTCATCGTTCATGTTCAAATACTCGGAGCGTCCGGGGACATTAGCCTCTCGTACCATGCCGGATAATGTGCCGGAAGAGGTGAAAATCGATCGACTGAACAGGATGATAGCCCTGCAGAATGAACTTTCGGCTGAATCCAACAAGAGAGATGTAGGCAAGACCTTTGAGGTGCTTGTAGAAGGGTATTCCAAACGCAGCCGCGAGCAACTGATGGGCAGGACGGAGCAGAATAAAGCCGTAGTGTTTCCCAAAGGCGATTATAAGACCGGAGATTTCGTCAAAGTGCGTATCACTTCAGCCTCTTCTGCCACCCTCATAGGCGAAATCGCAGAATGAACTACCCGAAATCACTGACATTGCTACTTGAAACCGAGTTATTTCCTGTCAATTAATGTTAAAACTATTGACAACCGGGGTTTGTGATAGTAATTTTGTAGAGATTTTAGTTAAAATGGGGCAAAAGAGGGTCAATAGGCTTCCGGTTGTGTCGTTTAAATTAGAATCAAGACTATAATTTGGAGATTCAAGGCCGCAAACAGGTTTAGCAAAGGCGGTTTCTAATATAATTCAGGTAAAAATGAATCAAAAACATACGCGTCGACTGACGGGATGGGGTGATTATGTGACCTCAACCGTATCAGTGACTCTCGTGCTGTTTATCCTTGGCCTGACCGGGCTTGTGAACATTGCCTTCGGAGGCATTAACCGGCAGGTGAGGGAGAAAATGGGGTTCACTATGATTCTCAACGACAGCATTTCGCAGGCATCTGTTGACTCGATTTCACGACTTATCAAAGGGGCGCCTTACGTGTCGACATTCAGCTATATGTCGGCTGAAGATGTGCTTGCTGAAGAAACGGGCGGCGAAGGCGACCAGTTAATCGAAATGCTTGGTGTCAACCCCTATGCTCCAATGATTGAGGTAAAGGTGAAGGCAGCCTATGCAGAGATAGACAGTATAAATCCCATAATCGAGCGCTGGAAAAGTGCCGATGAGGTTTCGGAGCTGACAGTCAATACCGAACTGATCGACAATCTCAACCGGAACGCTAACCTGATCAATACAATCCTGATAATCATGGCAGCTGCGTTGCTGCTGATTTCTTTTGTACTGATTAACAATACGGTAAGGCTGACTGTTTACGCCCGACGCTTCCTGATCCATACGATGAAACTTGTGGGTGCCACCGGAGGGTTTATCCGCCGTCCATTCCTGATATCCAACGCGTTGCAGGGCTTTATCGCCGCCCTTGTGGCTGATGGTTTGCTGGCACTCTGTGTGGCATGGGCACATTCGCTGGATATGGGGCTTGAAGGGCTGGTAGGCTGGAACGTTGTATGGCCAATACTTGTGATTCTGCCAGTGCTGGGTGTCCTGATATGCGACCTTGCAGCAATATTTGCTACCAACCGCTATCTCCGCCAAGATTACGACTCGATGTTTAATTAATCTTAGGTTTAAAATTTCCCCACAAATTGCAATGGGTTAAATTGTTGCCTGAGTTATAAATAAGATATATGGCTAAATCAAATATTACATCACCCAAAAAAACAAACGACCATCTTGACAAGGAGAAAGAGGCCGAGTTTCCCCTTTGCAGTTTTAATTTTAAATGGATGGCTGTATCGGCTGTAATCATTATCCTAGGGTTTCTGCTGATGCTCGGCGGAAGCTCGACTACGGAATTCAACCCTGATATTTTCAGCGCCAGAAGGATTGTGGTCGGCCCGACGCTTGCTTTTATAGGATTTGTGGCGATGGGTGTCTCCATCATCGTAAGGCCCAAAGGGAAGAAAGACTGAGATGCCGGCAGCAATATATGCTGGGGTGAGGGAATAAAGAATCACACAAAGGCCTCAAAGGATTGAGGGGAAATAATATCGTTCAACTGTTTACATAGCTATCTGACAACAAATGAATTGGTTAGACGCTTTGATACTTGGCATCGTGCAGGGCTTGGCAGAATATCTGCCAATAAGTTCCAGCGGCCATCTTGAAATTTTCAACCACCTGCTCGGCACAAAACTTCAGGGAGCAGATTCGCTTCAATTTGACGTGGTGCTCCATGTGGCCACAGTGCTCTCCACTATTGTGGTGTTATGGCATCAGTTCGTGCCGCTCTGCCGATCGTTTTTTACCTTACGACGCGACGAGAATACCACCTATGTATGGAAACTTCTTTTCTCCTGTACCCCGGTGGGGATAGTGGGAATCTGCTTCAAGGATCAGGTAGAGAGCTTCTTTGGAGTAGATCCCAATGGAGGCAATAATCTGATGCTTGTGGGTATTTGTCTATGTGTGACAGCCCTGCTGTTGGTATTCGCCTACATTACCTCAACCCGAATGTCGCTTAAAACCGGCAAACAGGGGCACAAGATAGGCTGGGCCGATGCTTTCATTATCGGTGTAGGTCAGTCGATTGCAGTCCTTCCCGGACTGAGCCGCTCCGGCACAACGATTTCGACCGGAATTATTTTGGGCGATAATCGTGAGCAAGTAGCGCAGTTCTCATTTTTCATGGTAGTGATTCCTATTCTTGGACAGGCATTGCTTGATTTGGTGAAAATGGTTTCCGGAGGAGAAGCGGCTGCTGAGTCGCCCATCGGAATCGTACCGATGATAGTTGGGTTCCTAGCCGCATTTATCGTGGGATGTCTGGCATGCAAGTGGATGCTGAATCTGGTAAAAAATGGCAAACTCGTCTGGTTTGCTCTTTATTGCGTAGTGGTAGGCGTGGCCTGCATGATTTTCGCTTAATACCGAATTTAAGTAACAGAAGATAACAGCGAATGAAGCTCAGACCGATAGAAGGTGAAATATTTGTGATAGACAAACCGCTGGGTTGGTCGTCGTTTCACGTAGTGAAAAAGCTACGCGGCACGCTCACATCGCGTCTGAGGCCGATGGGCATTCGCAAACTGAAAGTTGGCCATGCCGGTACGCTCGACCCGCTCGCTTCAGGAGTGATGATACTTTGCACCGGCCGGTCGACCCGAAGCATTGACAAGCTTCAGGCCGGAGTAAAGGAGTATATTGCCAATGTCAGACTCGGAGCGACTACTCCATCGTTTGATCTGGAGATGCCATACGACGGGTTCTATCCGACAGAACATATTACAAAGGAGCTTGTACTCGAGACCTTGAAACATTTTAAGGGCGCTATTGATCAGGTGCCACCCACATATTCGGCGTGCAAAGTCGCCGGTGAGCGGGCCTACATGATGGCGCGAAACGGGACGGCAGTAGAGTTGAAACCTAAAAGGCTGGTAATAGATGAGATAGAGCTGACCGACTATCAACCAGACGTGGAGCTTCCTGAAGCGGATGGACGAAAGGCGATTGACCTCGAACTCAGAATAGTCTGCAGCAAAGGTACTTATATACGAGCCTTGGCACGCGATATCGGTCAGGCCCTCCAATCGGGCGCCCACCTGTCGGCGCTGAGACGTACCAGAGTAGGCGACTATCGCGTTGAAAATGCGCTGACTATTCCCCAGCTTGCAGAGGATATATGCGTCAGCCCGATGGAGATTCTGGACGAGGAGGGTAATGGCCTGGATGTAGCTCCATTAGCTGCTGATCGGGATTTTGCCAGAATGGATAAGGCAGATATACTCCCGTTTTTCCAGCGTCCGGAATACAGGAATGAACAGAGAATGGCCGACAGAGATGAGATCGGAGATAATAATTTAATTGTCGACGAACAACAGAACAATTAATTACAAAATCGAATAATAACACAATAACATATGAAACTCTCACAATTTAAATTCAAACTTCCCGAGGAACTGATCGCCCAGGAACCTGTAGCAGCTCGCGACGAGTGCAAACTTATGGTGCTTCACAAGAAAACCGGCGAAATCGAACATAAGATCTTCAAAGAAATCATCAACTATTTCGATGAAGGCGATGTGATGGTTTTCAATGATACGCTTGTATTCCCGGCTAAGCTTTACGGCAATAAGGAGAAGACCGGTGCCCGTATCGAGGTTTTCCTGCTTCGCGAGCTTAACGAGGAGAATAAATTGTGGGATGTTCTGGTAGAACCGGCCCGTAAGATTCGTATAGGCAATAAGCTTTATTTCGGTGAAGACGAGTCGATGGTGGCTGAAGTCATCGATAACACGACTTCTCGCGGGCGTACGCTGAGATTCCTTTACGACGGACCTCACGAGGAATTCAAAGAGCAGCTTTACAAACTCGGAATGACCCCGCTGCCGGAATATATCAAGCGCGATCCGCGTCCGGAAGATGCTGAAAACTATCAGACCATCTTTGCCCGTCATGAAGGTGCGGTAGTGGCTCCCTCGGCAGGAATTCACTTCAGCCGTGAGGTGATGAAACGCCTGGAAATCAAAGGTGTGGAGCAGGGATTCCTGACAGTTCACAGCGGAATCGGAGCTTTCCGTGAGATCGATGTGGAAGACCTCACCAAGCATCGCATGGACTCGGAGGAGATGGAAGTAGGTCAGGAACTTGTGGATATTGTAAACAATGCCAAAGACCATGGCAAACAGGTGTGTGCAGTCGGAACGTCAACCCTTAGAGGTATTGCCAGCGCTGTCAGTATGGGAGGACATCTGAAGACCTATTCCGGCTGGACCAACAAGTTCATTTTCCCGCCCTACGACTTTACGGTTTCGACTGCGTTGGTGACAGGATTTCATCTGCCTTACTCCACTATGCTGATGATGGTCTGTGCATTCGGAGGCTACGAATTAGTAATGAAAGCATATTCGGAAGCCATTAAGGAAGGGTATCATTTCGGCGCATACGGGGATGCTATGCTGATTGTGGACTAACGATTTCATTATAAAGTTTACGGCCATGATTGAGAACGAAAGAGACGGACGCCGCGAGCGTGTGATAGCAGTAGGCAGGCAGATGCTGACGGCAGCGCGCACAGCTCCAAAGGCAAAAGGTGTGGATATCCTTGAATGTTGCCTCCTGACAGGTGATGATATTGTACGCCTGAGCGATGTGATGAAAGATCTACACGCAGAGACAGGACGTCCGGTATATGCGCGCGACGGCGAGAATATCCTTCAGGCGGATTGTGTGGTAGTAATTGCCACGAAATCGATGGAGATGGGGCTTAACTGTGCTCACTGTGGTTTCCCTACATGTGAACTCAAGCCCGCAGCAGTTCCCTGCGCTGTCAACTCAGTCGACGTCGGTATAGCCATCGGTTCGGCAGTGGCTACTGCGGCCGACAATAGGGTAGATACCCGGGTATGGTTTTCAGCGGGTATGGCCGCCGAGCGCATGAATCTTCTCCCCGGCTGCTCACAGTATTTCTGTATTCCGTTGAGCGCCAGCTCTAAGAATCCATTCTTCGACAGACACTGACGAAGAGAATACTGAAATAAATATTTAAGCCTGTCATAGATTTTGGCAGGCTTTTTTATGCCGATTTAATAAAAGCTATCGAAAGCCGGAGGCTTGAAATTTGCGGAAAATAGCTATCTTTGTAGTATGGCAGCAGATAAACAGCGGCAATATGTGGCGATAGACCTGAAGAGTTTTTACGCCTCGGTAGAATGTGTGGAGAGAGGATTGGACCCACTCGACACATGCCTTGTCGTTGCTGATGCTTCACGAACGGAGAAGACAATATGTCTGGCAGTTTCGCCTGCTCTGAAAGGATACCGGATAGGAGGGCGCGCGAGGCTTTTTGAGGTGGTGCAGCGTGTGCGCGAGGTGAATCGCCAGAGAGGCCGATCAGGCAAATCTACATCCGGAAGAGAATTGGCCGAGCATCCCGAGTTGGCATTGGATTATCTTGTAGCACCGCCCAGGATGGCACTGTATCTTGATTACAGCACGAGAATCTACAACGTTTATCTGAGGTATGTGGCTAAAGAGGATATACATGTCTATTCCATCGACGAGGTCATTATGGATGTTACTGCATATCTCGACATATATAAGATGTCAGCCCATAATCTGGCTATGAAGATGATACGCGAGGTGCTGAAAGAGACCGGGATTACGGCAACGGCAGGGATAGGCACTAACATGTATCTAAGCAAGATAGCCATGGATATTGTTGCCAAGAAGATGCCAGCCGATAAGGATGGCGTGCGCATCGCCGAACTCGATGAGATGAGCTACCGCAGACAGTTGTGGGAGCATACGCCGCTGACAGACTTCTGGCGCTTAGGGCGCGGAATAGCTAATAAACTCGCACCATACGGGATTGTGACGATGGGAGATATAGCCAGATGCTCTATAGATCATGAAGACCTGCTTTACCGACTTTTCGGGGCCAATGCAGAACTGCTAATCGACCATGCGTGGGGATGGGAGCCGGTGACGATGGACTATGTGAAGGCTTACAAACCGGAAACGCACTCGATGAGCAGCGGACAAGTGCTCCAATGTGCTTACACTTTCGAGAAGGCACGTGTAGTGGTGCAGGAGATGATAGACTCGATTGCTCTTGACCTGATTGACAAGCATCTTCTGACAGATCAGATTGTGCTTGAAGTAGGATATGATGTAGAATCGCTTACCAATCCTGATATACGGGCTCATTATCACGGCAGGGTAACAACGGATCTTTATGGCCGACAGGTGCCTTTTCATGCTCACGGAACTACGAATTTCGAGCATCCGACCTCTTCAGCAAAGAAACTGACCGAACAGGTGACGGCGCTCTACGACAGGATTGTCAATCCGATACTTCTGATACGCAGGCTGACGGTATCAATCAACCGGTTGCAGCCGGAGGACGGCGTGGAACGTCATCAGAAGTGCGTTCAGCTTGATCTGTTTACAGATTATGATGAGCAGCGAAAGAAGATGGAAAGCGAAAAGGAGAATCTCGAGAAAGAGCGCCGCGGTCAGGAGGCGATACTTGAGATAAAGAAGAAATTCGGAAAAAATGCCATACTGAAAGGGCTGAATTTTAACGAAGGAGCCACACAGCGAGGCAGAAACTCACAGATCGGAGGACATAAAGCATAGCGATATGGGAAAGTATGACGACATAATAGGGATGCCGCATCATGTGTCGGCAACCAGAAAGCCGATGACGATGGAGGCGCGAGCCGCACAGTTTGCCCCGTTCGCTGCTTTGACCGGCCATGAAGAGGCTATCAGGGAGACCGGTAGAGTGACAGAAGCTAAGGCGGAACTGACGGGTGACGAGCTGTCGAGGTTATCGGAAACTTTGAATCATGTGATAGGGATGGGGCGCGGAGTCTCTGTGTCCATTACGTATTTTATCCCAGACAGGCTAAAGAGCGGCGGAAGATATGTGGAAGTTTGCGGATGTGTCAGAAAAGTTGACGAGTACGAGCGCATCATAGCGCTGGAAAGCGGAATCGCAATCCCACTGGATGATGTGGCAGATATCAGGATAAATTAAATAATTTAAAAAAGCTTTCAGCGTACAGACACGCCGGATAGTTTGCTTAACGCATCGAGAAGCGCCGGTGCATCATCGAGCGGGAGCGACAGGGTGATGGCGCAAGTGTTGTCAAACAACTGGTCAGATATGCGGGCCGGCGAGGATTTGATTAATTTCATTACATCGTTCATGGCTATGTAGGGGAAGGTGAACGAGATATTGGTCATCTCTTTGCTCTCCACGATGTCGGCGGCTTCGATGGCAAGACGAGCAGCCTCGCGATAGGCGGCGATGAGTCCGGAAGTGCCAAGCTTTATGCCGCCGAAATATCTGACCACAGCGATAACTACATTTGTGATTTCGAACGAATTGATTTGCCCGAGAATAGGTTTGCCGGCAGTTCCTGACGGTTCGCCATTGTCGGAAGAGAGAAAAGTAAGTCGGTCGGCGCCTATCATATAAGCCCAACACACATGCCGAGCATCGTAAAAGCGTTTGGCATAGTCTTTTACGATAGCCTTAGCATCTTCCGCCGATTCCACCGGATTGATAAACGACAGGAATTTGCTCTTTTGTTCGGTAAACGAGGCTTCGGCCGGTGCTGATATGGTCTTAAAATTCAAGGATAAAGAGGGTAAGCGTTAGCGTTTGATAAGAGTGTAGGTATAGACGATGTCTGGCTGACTGGTGGATTCATAGCTGAGAGTCAGCTTGTTTCCATCGCTGCTGACTATACGGAGTCGCGAGATTTCACCGTAGGGGAGATGCGATTCCCCAAGAGGGAAGTACCGGCCCTGCCAGTTTTCTCCTGCCTCGTGGTCATACTCGTTGTCAGTGTGAGTGAAGTTAAGAAGGAGGCAATCGGCATCTTCGGCCCAGGTGCCCCAAGTACAGGCTATTGTAGCATCAGGCTCCTCAACGTCCAAGAGAACCATTTCGATGATATTATTCTGGAATTCCCAGAACATATTGCCGTGATAATCTTTCTCAGCTGAACCGTTGATGTCGATGGAAGTGATTTGCCAAGTGCCGAACCACTGACCGATATCGCCATTATTATGAGTGCAGCCGCAGAAAATCACTGACATCACAAGGATGAGGAGAGTGCGGACCGGGAGGTATATATGCTTAATGGTTTTCATGTTGCACAGATTGAAATTGCGTTGATAAAAATCAAAGGCTGAAATTGCCACTATAAGTTAAGGACAGGAGCGCACCGAAGTTGTTGCCGAGAAGTTCGCCGCGGTCGAAGGCTATCTGGCCCTTGACGCTCAGGCCTTTGATTTTAGTGACATCCCAGGTGATTTCGCCCATCACAGATGTAGCGCTCTTGGGCTGAATCAGGGGGATGAATCCGTTGCCCCAGCTGCGGCGATAGCTTCCCATCAGGCGATAGCTTACTGCGCGGGAAATGTCGCCTTCCACGGCCGCATTGAAGCCACGGAGACGATTGTAAAGGAAGGTGAGGTTGCCGTTGAGATTATACAGAGGCGAGACCATGAACGGAGTGCCGATGGCCATGCCGTAGTTCTGATAGCTATTGTATTCGTGGTTGTTGTAGTAATCGTCGCCACCCTCGGCGCGCGATGTGATTGTGGTGCCTGGCACATCGTCAGGATCCCAATGAGTAGGACCCGACTGATTGTGGAAATCAACGTATTCAATGACGGCAGCTTTGACCGGGCCACGGCGGTTAATGTCAAGCTCCAAGCCCCACAATCCGTCGAATCCGTTGAGAAAACCGATGCCGGAGCCGTCTTCATACGGCTTCTGCATGTATCCTTTGAGTTCCCATCCGTTGCGCAGGCGATAACGAAGGAGAACGTCCCAGGATCCCAGAGTGCTACCGGTATAGTATTCAACGCCTCCATCGGTGGGAATAAACATTTTGAAGAATTGCTTTACGCCACGCGAGAAGGATTCCGTGCGAACCAGTTCGCCACGGGAATAAAAATCGGTGGTGCCGCCAAACATAGCTCCTACCTGCATACCGAATGTAGCAGAAAATCGTTCAGATGGCTTCGTACGGAAATAGCAGCGTTTATAGCTGTAGAGTGCTACGCGGTTGATGTGGTTGGTGTAGTAGTTGTAATGGTTTTGATTCCACGTTTTATCCATGAATTTTCCGTAGGAAATCTCGCCTTGAATCTGAACCCATCCTCGGGTGAACGGGATATTCTGGAAATTGATAAAGCCTACGCGCACCTCAGGAATAGGGCGGGCATTGCCGCTTTCGACCAGATCACCGCTCGACAGCCGGTTGTTGAGCAGGGCAGAGCCATGCTCTTTCATGCCCACGGAGAGGAACACACCGCGATATTTCACCTCTCCATAAAGCTGCTGAAGCCACAGTCGATCCGGATGCTGAGCATTTGCAGCCCACTGGTCGGCTGCGGCATCAAAGCGAAGGTAATCGGTGGAATTGCTGTAGCCGGTGTAAATGTCGGCACCGAAAGAGTATGAGAAGCGCCGGGTGGTGTCCATCTCATGGAAAGCGCTCAGGCGCAGCAGAGAGTTTTTCCCCTGAGTGAGGATGCCGTGACGGTTCGACGCCATATAATACGGAGCAAGTGAAGAGGACGAAGCGCTGAAAATGGCCTCGGCTCCCCAATTTATATCGCAACCGGTATTAGCTTCCTCAGCATGGGCGCTGAAGCCTATTGAGGAAATAGCCAGCAGGGAGGTGGCAAGAATGTGATGATGAAAGGTCATAGGAAAGTGACGCTGAAGATGGATTAATCGTCGTTTTCGTCGAGGGATGCAGCCTCGTCGGTATCAAAGGAGTCGATGTGGCGCTGCTTTTTCTCTTCGAAAATTTCGGAGATGGTAAGGAATATGCCAGTTTCCTCCACATTGCCGAATTCATCGTTGATGGCTGTGCCGAACACCTTCATGGTGGGTGAGAGGCTCATGTAAGCATTGACAAGCGGAGGGATGTTGAAGCCGTGTTTGCGTATGGCGGCGTTGAGGATGCGGTAGTCATCTTTGAAATTGTCTTCAGGGAACATCCGCCGGCATTTATCGAGCGAGGGATCTTCTATCAGTGGCACGAAAGGCGTGACCAGTTTGTCGGGGTCAGGGAAATGCTTATGGAGGAAAGTGAGAAGCATGTCGCGGCATTCGCGGTCGTAGCTGGGATACATGGTAAACTTTCCGAAGAGATATTTCATCTCCGGGTGGAGCACGGTGAGAGCGCCCAGCCCGTCCCAAAGGTTATCGAGAGCAAAGAGCGCTTTGGCTCCGGCGCGTGACGACTGATACTCCAACCGCACGAACGAGCGTCCAAGCTCAATGGTGTAAGGGAGGTATTCCTTCATGAATCGCGGCGAGAAATCGAACATGTGGGACGTGGCTATACGTGGCCTGCCGTTGGGGAGAATCTTGATGTCAGGACCGAGGATATAGCGGTATCCACCTATGATCTCTTCGGATTCAGGATCCCAGACAATCAGCTGGCGGCAGGGAGGGTCCATAAGGTCAAACTCGTCGATGTCACAGTCTTTGCCCGTGCCTCCGCCGGCTGTGCGAAATGCTATTTCACGAAGGCGTCCGATTTCGCGCATCACGTTGGGTGAATTGTGAGCGTCGACAATATAGATTTCATTGTGCCCCTTGTTGGTATTGCGCATGAAACGCGAGGTTGACAATTCATGACGTATCAGCGCTTTGTCTACGGGGGGTATGATGGGTTGAGTCATGGTAGGAGTTCAGTTGTGATAAACTTAGAGTATCATTGCTTAAGTTGGTACACCTTGCGGCGGATTTCAGCGGCCAATGCGTTAGCATCGCCGGTTAGCGATCCGAACGGAATGCGAGAGCCTACAGTCACCGTATAATGGTTGCCTCGGCTCTGTATCATTTCGCGCGGAAGGAGAGTCATTTCGAAATTGAAAGGGATATGCAACCGTTTGCGCAGGCGCGCTTTACGGTAGAAATCCGCTGAATTTTCCCCGTCGAAAAACAGAGGGATTATGTCGCGGTCATAGCGGCGGCATTTTTTGATGAACATGTTGTGCCACTCCAGATCGCGTACAGCTAAGCCTTTCTTGCCATCGGCATCTTCGACTTTCTGCAAGCGCGAGCAAAGTCCGGCCGGGAACACCAGTATCGGATCGTCGCCCTCGAAGGCGGCATCGATATTCCGGAAAGATTCGCGGCTCTGACGGCCAAACTTATTGACCGGCAGAAAAACCGGTTCGAGCGGTTTGATGGCCATCAGCAGGTCGTTGACGACGAAGTGGACAGGATGGTTGAAATGGCGGGTGACAAGGTCGATGAGCGCCATTCCGTCGAGCCCTCCAAGCGGATGATTGCAGGCGAAGACCACACGTGGAGAATCCTTCGGGGGCATAGCCTCGGGATTGGATATGCTTGTGCGTATATCGAGCGAGCGGAGCACTCCATGGCAGAAATCGCTGCCGGTAAGTCCGGCATTTTCGTGGAGAAGCCGATTGAGTTCATCCTGACATATAAGGCGTTCAAGCCAGCGGATCAGCCACGAAGGGATAAAGCGAGCCAGTCGAGGCAACCGTCCCGAGAGCACTTGCCCAACGTTAATTTCCATTTCTGCCGGTGTTTCTGTGATATTGGAGGCCATATATTTGGCAAAATTAACCAATTTTCTTAAGTTTGCACTATAAAATTCAGAGAAAAATATAACAGCAACAGTCGATGAGCATGGGTTCCGACAAGATAATGAGCGTTTTGAACGGCATCGGGCAAAGTGGCGCAACGCTTGCCCGCGTGGCATTGCTTGCGCGAGGTTCACGCCCAGCGAAAAGCATCTCAGCTGAGGATAAGACGCTATATATCCTTGGGAACGGACCATCGCTGCGTCAGGCTTTGGACGATTATATGCCGCAATTGGCTGAAAGAGATACTCTTGCGGTGAATTTTGCAGCTAATACACCAGATTTTTTTGCTTTGAAGCCAAAATATTACGTTTTGGCTGATCCTCATTTTTTCGATAAGCCTGACGATCCGAATGTCAGCAAGCTGATGCTGGCACTCCGGAGCGTGGACTGGGGGATGAGGCTTTTCGTGCCACACAAAGCCCTTGAAAAAGCTAAAAGAGTCCTTTGTCGCAATATCAGCGACAAGGCGGAGGAAACATTGACGGCTCCAGAGTCTGTTAAGATTGAAGGATTCAATTTCCTGGCAGTTGAGGGGATGGAGGGATTCTGTCATCTTCTGATGCGAAAAGGGTTGGGGATGCCAAGGCCACGGAATGTACTTATCCCCTCGATAATGATAGGGATTTGGCTGGGATACAGGAGAATATGTATCCTTGGCGCAGATCATACATGGCTTAAGACCCTGTCGGTAACAGACAAGAACAGGGTCGTGTCGGTGCAACCTCATTTTTACAAAGAAGACGGTAGGGAAGAGGTGAGAGTGTCGGAATGTTACGGCAATGTAAGGCTATGGCAGGTGCTGGAGAGCATGATGATTGCCTTCCGGTCGTATCACTACATCCGTCGCTTTGCCGAAAAGGAAGGTGTGGAAATAGTCAATGTGACTCCTGGAAGCTATATCGATGCATTTGAACGAGCTGACCTCGGAGCAGAATTTGGAAAATCTAAATAACTACAGATTAAAAAGATAAACAGCATATAAAATGTCAAGAGAAATACATCACGCGTTAGTGACCGGAGCTGATGGATTTATCGGCTCGCACCTTGTGGACCAGCTTCTTGCCCGAGGGGTGAAAGTGCGCGCCCTCAGCCAGTATAACTCATTCAACAACTGGGGATGGCTCGAAGGGAACGACAATGAGAATCTTGAAGTGGTGTGCGGCGATGTCCGCGACTCAGCCTTTTGCCGCGAAATTGTGAAAGATGTAGATACTGTGTTCCATCTTGCAGCGCTTATTGCAATCCCTTACAGTTATGTGGCTCCGGAAAGTTATGTGGATACCAATGTGACAGGCACACTGAATATGTGTCAGGCTGTGAAAGAAGCGCATACCGGCCGACTGATTGTCACATCGACATCGGAGGTGTACGGAACGGCTCAGTATGTACCTATTGATGAGAAACATCCGCGCCAGCCCCAGTCGCCCTACTCCGCTACAAAGATAGGCGCAGATGCGATAGCGAAAAGCTACTATAACGCTTTCGGACTTCCTGTCGTTATCGCACGCCCGTTCAACACCTACGGTCCGCGCCAGAGCGCACGCGCCATTATCCCTACCATCATCACTCAGATAGCCAACGGAGCCAAGGAGATTAAGGTGGGAGATCTTCGTCCTACACGTGATTTCAATTTCGTAGAAGACACATGCCGCGGCTTTATAGCTCTTGCTACAGCAGAGGGCGTAGAAGGTGAGGAGATTAACATCGCTACAGGTACGGAAGTGACCATGCAGCAGACGTTGGAGACCATCGCCGAGCTGATGCATTCCGATGTGAAATACGTAGTGGATCCTCAGCGGCTGCGGCCCGCGAAAAGTGAAGTGTTCCGTCTTTGCGGCGATAATACCAAGATCAAACAGCTGACAGACTGGAAGCCGCAGGTTTCGCTGCGTGAGGGATTGCAGCAGACGATAGATTGGTTTACCGATCCGTCGAATCTCGCTCACTATAAATCAGGTATTTATAATCGCTGATATGGAGTCGACACCGGCTAATAAGACATTTGAACCCGGCTTCTGCGATCTCAGGAAGGTAAATATTCTGATGCTCGGTGGCGCCAAACGGGTTTCGATGGGGCGGATGCTCATCGAAGCCGGGCGGCGAATGGGGCTTGACGTATGCCTTTTCAGCTACGAACTTCAGAAGATGGTGCCCGTGGCCGAGATTGCTACTGTGGTGGAAGGGAAGAAGTGGAAGGACCCTGCTCTCTTCGAACATCTGGAAAGCACGATCAAGGATTACGGTATCAATATCTTATTGCCTTTTGTAGATCCGGCGGTTGAGATTGCAATCAGATTCTGCGAAGAACATCCGCAGGTATGGACTCCCGGGAGCAATGCCGAGATGACCGGAAAGATGTTTGACAAAGTAAAGTCCGACAGCGTGTTCCGTTCGCTTGGCGCCAAAGTGCCGCTCAGCCCGGCACGAGACGGATATGTAGGCGAAGTGATAGCAAAGCCCCGGTGCGGGTCAGCCTCGCAAGGGATTTTACATCTCGGCTATGAGGAATATAAGAAACTGGCCGAAACAGCCGAAGCCTCGGAATATCTCTTTCAGCAGTATATTTCACCGCGCACGGAGTATACGGTCGACTGCTATGTGGCTCGCAATGGGGAGGTAATATGCACCGTGCCACGCGTTAGACTCGAAACTCAGGGTGGCGAAGCCTCTGTCACACAAACCGTTGAAAATCGCGAAATAGAAGAATCTGCTGCCCGGTTGCTCAATGGGCTTAAGATGACAGGACCCATTACGATACAATATCTTCAGAAGAAGGATGGCTGCGGGCCAATGATGGTGATGGAAATAAATCCAAGGCTCGGAGGCGGCGCTGTGTGCTCAGTGCATGCCGGAGCCAATCTGCCCGAATATATCCTGAAGGATTACCTTGGTCAAACGCCCGGGAAAGCTGTATGGCGTCCGGGAGTAAGGATTTGCAGGTATATGCAGGAGGTGGTATTTGATGGCCTGACAGGCTTTCCGTTGTATCAGTGAAAGGGAGCACTTCAGGATGTTGCAAGAAATATTAAGAATCATGGATATAAATAAAGTGATAATCATAGCGGAAGCCGGAGTGAATCATAACGGGGATTACGGACGTGCAGTGGAGATGATTCATGCTGCCAAGGAAGCCGGAGCGGACTATGTGAAGTTTCAGACGGCAGTGCCTGAACTTGTGATTTCTACGTTCGCTCCAAAGGCGGCATATCAGAAAGAGACCACCGGCGACGGCGAGAGTCAGCTGGATATGTGTCGTAAGATCCATCTTCGCCTCGAAGACTACGCTCCGCTGATGGAGGAATGTAAGCGCACAGGCATCGGATTCATGTCGACGCCTTTTGATCTGGTGTCCATCGACTGTCTGGCACAGCTGAATATGGATTGGTGGAAAATCCCGTCGGGCGAGATCACCAATCTGCCTTATCTGCGTAAAATCGGACGACTCGGCGGTAAGATTATCCTTTCCACAGGTATGAGCACGCTCGACGAAGTTGAGGAAGCGCTTAAGGTCCTGGAAAAGGCAGGTACGACGCGAAAGAATGTGATTCTGCTGCATTGCACTACTCAATATCCTACGCCTTATGAAGCTGTGAATCTGAGGGCTATGAATGCATTGGCCACTCTTGGAGCTGCGGCTGTGGGTTACAGCGACCATACGCAGGGGATTGAGGTGCCGGTGGCTGCCGTGGCTCTCGGTGCCAAGGTCATTGAGAAGCATTTCACTCTTGACAGGAATCTTCCCGGCCCCGACCACAAAGCTTCCCTTGAACCGGGAGAGCTGAAGAATATGGTTGATTCTATCCGTCATATTGAGGCGGCATTAGGTTCGGGCGAGAAAGTTGTAGCCGAGGCTGAGCGGCCGAATATCGTGGTGGCTCGCAAGAGCATAGTTGCCGCCAGGGAGATTAAAGCCGGGGAATTGCTTACGGAAGAGAATATCACCGTGAAACGACCCGGCAACGGCGTCTCTCCGATGCTTTGGGACAGTGTGTTAGGAACATCGGCAGTGCGCGACTTCGTTCCGGACGAATTGATTCGCCTGTAATTTATTAAAAGATGAATTCCGAAGCCCCTGAATCCGGTCGTCCGCTCTATCTTGTAATGAAAGATATTATTGCAGCGCTTTCACCTAAATATGGCGAAGGCGAGGCCAAGGCTATGGTTCGACTGATTTTCGAAAATCTGAAAGGATGGACACCCGTTGACCTTGCCATCAAGGCTAACGAACCTGTCAGCGATTTTATTCAGGGAAAGATCCGGAATGTGGTCGATAGGGCTTTGCAGTCAGAGCCGTTGCAATATTTATTCGGCAACGCATGGTTCTATGGCATGAATCTCAAAGTGACGCCTGATGTCTTGATACCCAGGCCTGAGACAGCCCAACTTGTCGACAGAATAGTAGATGACAATCATGGGAAAGACCTCAGGGTGATTGATCTGGGGACCGGGAGCGGATGTATCGCTCTGGCATTGAGCCGCAATCTGGCTTTTTCGGATGTGATGGCTCTGGATATCAGCGAAAAAGCGCTGGATGTTGCCCGCGAGAATGCAGACAAACTGAAAGCAGGGGTGAGATTTATACAAGGCGATATATTGAATCTTCAGGCAGTCAAGGAGCTGGATAACCGGAAGTTTGATATTATCGTAAGTAATCCACCATATATCGCTGATCACGAGAGAGGGCAGATGGAAGATAATGTGCTGCTCCATGAACCCTCACTCGCACTGTTTGTGCCCGATAGCGACACTTTGAAATTCTACGTGCCAATACTTCTGTTTGCCGCTGATCATCTTGCACCGGGTGGACATGTCTATTTTGAGATAAATCCACTGTACGCCAAAGAATTGGCCGATAAGGCAAAATCTATTGGATTCGGGAATGTAGAGCTGATGAAAGATTTTCAGGGGAGCGACCGCTTCCTTATAGCCTCACGATAAAAGCACAGGAAAGATGGCATTTAAACGGACGATGACCTACGAAGAGGCTTTGGAAAAGCTGGAAACGCTATGCGATGCTGCGGAACGCTGCGAATCGGAATTGCGCGAGAAGCTTTACCGATGGGGGATTAATTCCAGGGATACGGAGCGGCTTCTGGATGACCTTCATGCACGTCACCTTTATGATGACCAGCGGTTTGCGAATGCTTATGTGCACGATAAACTGCAGTTTTCACGATGGGGACGCAGAAAAATTGTGGTAGGGTTGATTCAAAAGCGTATCGATGAGTCGATACGCCGCGAAGCCCTTGATACCATCGACGATTCGGAATATGCCGAAATTGCCCATGCGCTTTTGAAGTCGAAAGCAAGGCAAATCAAAGAAGGGAACACATACGAGGGGCGAACCAAGCTCTATCGCTTCGGACTGATGCGTGGATTCGAGTCGGACGTAGTGGCCGCTGCAATACGCGGAGGAAATCTATTCGAGCACGATTAAGGTATGGGATTCTGGTCAGCAATTCTTGATGCGCTGTTTCCGCCGACGTGTGAGGTCTGTGGCCGAGCACTTGCCGAAGGAGAGGAGATGATGTGCATGGAATGTCAGGCGAAGATGCCCCGGGTATGGCATCACCGCACACCTCGGACGGCATTATCCATGCGCCTGACCGGAATCGGAAAAATCATCAAGGTTGCCTCATATTATCATTACGTGAGGCATGACGCATACGCTAAACTAATCCAGAACGCCAAATACAACAACCGTCCGGAGATAGATCGCTGGCTGGCACGACGTTTTGCATCTGAGTTGCAGGCAGAGGGATTTTTCAACGGTATTGACTGTCTGATACCTGTGCCGCTCCACAGATGGAAACTTGTGAAGCGCGGATTTAACCAGTCGCAGGAGATAGCCGAAGAAATATCAGATGTGACAGGGTTGCCCGTTTGTCTGAATCTTTACGCTTCCAAAGGACATAAGACACAAACTCATAAGAATGCCGATCAGCGACAGAAGAATGTGGAAGGTGTTTTCCGGTTGGATCACTCGGAAGATCTCGAAGGCAAGCATGTTCTCCTTATAGATGATGTGATTACTACGGGATCGACACTTTTGGCTTGCTGTGCTGCCATTCGTGCAGTTCAGCCTAATGTGGCTTTTTCGGTGTTATCGCTTGCATCAACTACAGCGATTTAGTCTAATTCTTTAACGTAGTTAAGGAATAATTTACTAAGTTTGTAAAAAATGTAATCTTCAATGAAAAGAATCCTTGCCCTTATCTCGGGTTACTTCGTATTTCTGTCGGTTTTTGCACAGATGCCTCCGGCAAATATGTATCAGAATTTAGGCGTGTATAAGTCTGTTGCCGTTTATGAAGATGGCGAAAAGGTCCCGTTTACGGGTACAGATTATTTTTACATTGACTTCGGTGACGATGGCGAAATCTCGGCACTGTTCTACAATCATCGTTACGGCCAATGGGAAAGCATACCGGCTGAAACAATAAGCTCGGGTAAACGCAGCACTACGTATTCTACATATAATAGCGAAGGTGAAGATTTGTCAGTACTTGTTTTAAATGATCTTTCCAAAATACGGATCTCTAAAGATAATGATGATATTTCAATCGTTTACAAGCTGATCAACGGTTCCGGAGTCTCAACTCCATCATATTCCGGAGGTTCCGGTTCGTATTCCGGTGGTTATTCATCCGGAAGCAGTTCGTCATCGGGCCGCACATGCATTAGCTGCAACGGCACTGGTAAATGCAAAACGTGTGATGGGAAAGGGTATTATTACCAGGAAACAGGCTATTACGTAGGTCGCTCAGGCAAGACGCGAACCGATTGTCCCGTCTGTCACGGCACAGGCCGATGCGGCACTTGTCACGGTAACGGAACCATCAGATAATTTCTGCCGGTAAGAAATTGCATAAAATAATTAGTTGCTAAAGTTGATTTTTAACTTTGTATGATTTTAAGACCGAGAATGGGTCTACGTGTTAATTATTTATCTTACTTACCATAGTTTTCAAATCTTACCTTATGAAAAAATGCTATGTTGCCGGGCTCGCTCTGGCCATAGGCCTTTTGTCGCATAGCGCAAAAGCCGTGGGCTGGCCTGCTAATTATGAGGGAGTTATGCTCCAGGGATTCTATTGGGATTCCTACGATGACACCAAATGGACACAACTGACCGCTCAATCCTATGAGTTGAGTCAATACTTCAAACTCATATGGGTGCCGAACAGCGCCTGCTGCAACGGTGACGGCTTAGCCGGGGGATCCCAGATGGGCTATGCTCCGATGTTCTGGTTCAATCACAACTCATCATTCGGTACAGAAGCCGAACTGAAGACGATGATTTCCACCTTTAAGCAGAAAGGAACGGGAATAATAGAGGATGTAGTTATCAATCACCGAAACGGCCAGACTGACTGGGCAACATTCCCCACAGAAACATGGGCCGGCATTACCTGGCATATAGGATACGATGGGATTTGCAGCACTGATGAGGTGAAAAATCATTCTGATCAGCCTAAGCCTACAGGTGCGCCCGATACTGGAGATGATTTCGATGGCTTCCGCGATCTTGACCATACTAACGCTACTGTTCAGGCTAATTGTATCGCATATACCACCAGTCTGCTTTCCGATGAAATCGGTTATGTAGGTTTCCGCTACGATATGGTCAAGGGCTTTTCGGGCCAGTATGTCCGCAAATACAACCTTGCATCAAAGCCGACTTATTCAGTAGGAGAGTACTGGGACAGCTACGACAATGTAGCAAAATGGATTGAAGCAACTGGCAAGGAGAGCGCAGCATTCGATTTCCCCTTCAAGTTTGCCATCAATGAGGCCTTCTCCTCGGGCGATATGACAAAACTCGCATGGAAGAATACCTCAAATCAGGACCAGCCTGCCGGGCTTATCCATAACAACTATTCGCAGTATGCTGTAACGTTCATCGATAATCATGACACAGCCCGCGACGGATCGGCTTTCCCCAAAAGTGATTACATTGAGGCTGCAAACGCCTTTATGCTGATGAGCCCGGGCACTCCTTGCGTATTCTGGAAGCATTGGGCGGAGCATAAGGAGGCCATCAAGAAGATGATTTCCGCCCGCAATGCCGTCGGCATTCATAATAACTCTACAGTGCGTGTGATTCAGCTTTCAAACGATTGCTACATGGCTGAGATTACCGGTACGAAAGGTAAGGCTGTGGTTAAGATTGGCTCGGCAATGGTATCGCCTGAAGGATATGCCAATTCCCAGATTGCAACCAGCGGAAAAGATTATTGCATCTGGACCACCAATCAGGGCGGACAAGCCGCTACCGGAGGCGATGTGGATAAAAAATACCTTCCCTCAACGCTTTATGTGCTCGGCGACATGCGCAATAATCATTGGAATACATCGTCAGGTCGCGCAATGACGCGCAACGGCAATAAGTTTACTGCCGACGTTGTGTTTGAACCCTCCGAAGATAATACTTCATGCTATTTCAGCCTGTCGGAAGTTGTAGCAAGCAGCTGGGACGGAATCAACTCAGCCAATCGTGTAGGCGCATGGGTGGAACACGCTCCAGTCACAGTCGACGAACCCAGCCGAATGATGATGTATAAGACAGGTGTTGACGCTTCAATGTGTGCTTCATGGAGCGTGGCTGAAGGTTGCTATACCGTTACAGCCGATTTCGACAATATGATGGTAAGCATAGTCCCTTGCGAAGACCCCGGCGATGACGATCCTCAGCCTGTGGTAGAAACGCGTATCATCTATCTTGAAAATGCAGCAGGATGGGATGAAAGCAATGAAAACGCTCCTTATGTATGGGCCTGGGTTTCCGATACAGAAAATTGTACTGCTTCCGGAAGTTGGCCCGGCGATAAAATGACATTTAATTTCACGACCGGCTACTGGGAATGGCGCGTTCCTCAAGGTAAGTCCTTACCGAAAAATATTCTTTTCTCAAGTCATAAGGACAACAACGAGGTGGCGCGAACCGGCGACCTTACCTATTATGATACCTATCATTATAAGACAGACGGCACTACAACGTCCAGTGGCGCTCCTTCGTCGCTCATCATCCTCGGCAATCTGGAGGAAGGCCATTGGCTCGACCATACCGGAATAGTGATGACACAGGAGAAACCGGGTGTATTCAAGGCCTCGAATGTACATTTCGTAACGCCAGCCGCCAGTGCTCATGCTTATGCAGGCGTCAAGGCAAAAGCTGCAGCACAGAATGCTTATTTCAGCCTTTCTACCGGGCACAAGTCAACCTGGGATGAATTGAATGCTAACCATAACCGCTATGGAGCCGCCACAGATAATGCCACTCTTCAGTCGGCCGTTACCTCCCCGATGCGTATGTATAATAGCAACGGTACAAAAGACGGATGGGCTTCCGGCTGCAAACCATGGTCAGTTGCCCCCGGCTACTACGACGTTGAGGCTAACTTCAATGACAAGACGATGACTGTTACCAAGGTGATTCCCACCGGTATCAACGACATCAATGGTGAAGTTAATACGGAAAATGAAGATGCTCCGGCGGAATACTTCAATTTCCAGGGCCAGCGCATCACCGCTCCTGCTCCCGGTCAGCTCGTAATAATGCGACGTGGCACCACCGTCACCAAACTGATTGCCCGCTAAGATACATCACAACAACATAAAAAGCACCGAACCCGCAGCGGCTCGGTGCTTTTATTCGTAGTTGATGAATCAGGATTTCTGCGAAGAACGCGTGGGGTAGGGATTAGCGTAATTGACGTTGCACATCTCCCACAGGAGTTTTAGCCATACAAGGAGTACGGGGAGAGCCTTCAGCGAATAGGGGCGGATAAAGCCGCGCTTAATCACGGAAGGCATAAGGTCGGAAGTGCCGAAGCTGGCTATCACTATGGCGAAAATCAGCAGAAAGAGATCCCAGCCAGAACGCTGCCAGGGCGCGGAAACATACCAGATGGCCACACCGAGCATGGCGATGATGTATCCGCTCGATTCTGAGCCTGTGCTGAACAGAATAATGCACATAAGCGCCGAGGCTACCACACCCCACTGGAAGGCATGGTACCGGTACTGACAGAAACGCACAAAAGGCAGAAGAAACAGCAGGCAGGCCGGTCCGAGAATCCAGAGGTCGGAGAATTCCAGTTGGGTGATACGATGAGTCATCCCCAACACTGAGATATTCTGATAGTAGTTGCTTGCCGTGTTGAATCCGACGGCCACGTTAATATCGTTTTTGTCGATGATTGTGAGCGCCCATTCGCGGTATTGGCCGATGACATACTCCGGTGAACTGATAAACATGGGAAGCACGAACATCACTGCCATCCAAAGTACGAACCATCCCGCAAACTTCCATTTTTTCTTTGTGAAGAGAATAAGCGGGAGAGCTACGATCCCGTAAAGTTTTGTCATCGTGCCAAGAGCTACAAACAGTGCGCTCCAGCCGACGCGGTCCTTACGTATTGAGATATAAGCGCAGACCACAAAGGCTGCTATGGCCACATTGAACTGTGCCATCTGCATGGCGCTCATCATCTCGTTGGTCACCACCCACATTATCACTATTTTGGCTCCTTTGTCAAGCGGCATTTTCAGTATGGTGGCATACATGAGTGCAGTCAGCGAAAGAAGCCAGGCTATCAGACCGACAATGCGCGGCATTACGGCGTAGGGTGCGATCATCAGGCTGAAAAACGGGCCGTAGAGATTGTGGTCGTGGTATTCTTCGGGGTAATAGAGGTAAAGCGATTTAAAATCCAGCAGATGGTAGAAAACCATGCGGTAGATGCTGAAATTATTAAGCTTTGTACCATCGAGCCCGCCTTTAGTGAAGGCTGCCACAAGGGTAAGAATTACCCACAGTACGGCTAAGGTCCGGTAGTCGGAGAAAAATGGCTTACGGAAGAAATCTCCAACGGATTTGAGCGGACATTTCTTGCCGTTGGCCTGACAGCTTGTGACGTTATCTTTATTCATGACCGTGAGCTTTGGGGAAACCTTCTGACATCGGCACAGGAGGCATGGCCTCGTCGACCTGAATATCGTTGTATGTATTGACAAAATATGGCGGACGACGTTTGCTTTCGTTGAATACCCGGCCAAGGTATTCACCGATGATGCCAAGGCAAAGCAGTTGCACACCGCCGATGAAAAGTACCGTTACCATAATCGTAGGATAACCGGCCACGGGGTCGCCCCAAATCAAGGTGTTGATCAGGATATATACCAGATAGATAAATCCGATAAGGGAGCAAAGTATCCCCATCACTGACGCTATGCGCAGAGGCGATGTGGTAAAAGATGTAAGCCCGTCGAGAGCGAGATTCATCAGTGCCCAGGGGCTCCATTTTGTAGTGCCGTTCTGGCGCTCCAGCTGGTCGTAGAAGATCCCTTTTTTGCGATAGCCTATCCAGCAATACATCCCCTTGGTATTGCGCTGAGATTCGCGCATATTGCGGATGGCGTTAACGCATACGCGGTCGAGCAGACGGAAATCGCCCGTGTTGAGCTGAATGGGCACTCGGGTGGAACTCTGCAATAGCCGATAGTAAAATTGCGAAGTCTTGCGTTTGAAGAAGGATTCCCGGCTGGAATGGCGTGTGGCATACACATCCTGATAGCCCTGCTCCCACCAGTGGATCATTTCAGGAATGGTAGATATGGGATGCTGCATGTCGGAGTCCATGATAATTACCGCATCGCCTGTGGCGTAATCGAACCCTGCCATCATGGCTATCTCTTTGCCATAGTTGCGCGAAAGGTCCACATAGCAGAAGCGTGGGTCTTCGGCATGAAACTGTCGGGCGATCTCAAGGGTGCGGTCGCGGCTGCCGTCGTTGACGATGAGAAATTCCCAGTCGTAAGCAGGGTTAGTCCGGGCTACTTCAAGCATCTTTTCGTGTAGAAGACTCATGGAGGCTTCTTCGTTGTAGGCAGGAAGCAGAATGCTGATTTTCTTCTTCATAGAGAATAAGAATAGATTGTCGGAAATCGATAGGATGGAGATGAGGCGCTGACAATTACTTGTCGGCGTAACGTTGGTATACTTCGGAAAGCGTAGCAAACTGATAGCCGCGCCCCTTTAGGTCGGCAATCAGGGCATCAAGCCGTTGGCGCATACCTTCGCCTGCGTTATGGCGCACAATTGCCGGAAGCTTGATGTCGAGCGAAGTCAGGTCGTAGAATTCCCAGGGGTGGAAATATGTGACGAAATCAGGGCTGTGACGCAATGTGTGGCGGACAAGGGCGCGATAAAGCTTCTGGGGGAGCACATGGGCGCTTATCCAGAACAGAGGGAATCGCACCAGAGGTGTTACAGCCGAGGGTATCTGGAGTACTCCATCTTTCCAGAAGTGGAGACGCGGAGTGGTCAGGTGCATGTAGCGGCCCGGGATGAAAGTGGGATTAAGCGAAGAATCGTATTTATAACCTGCGCGGGCGATTTCGGCCTCGTCGAGTTTCATCATTCGGGCCTGACGGTAGCCGATCACATCGCGGCCGGCAATTTCGCTCAGGCGCTGGCGCGAGCGCTGCAGGTCGGTTATCTCAAATTGCGAATGTTGCATTCCGTGGCTGGCAAGCTCATGGCCGTCGGCGAGCAGTCGCGAGATGATGCCGGGGGCTGCCTCAGCGAAGGAAACTGTGGAGAAGAAAGTGGCCTTAACGCCGTGGCGGGCGAGTATGTCGAGGATATACGACGCTCCTTGACGCGATACGGCCATCTGGCGCTCGACAGGGAAGTCGATGCCATGCTCCAGCGGGAGGTCAAATTCTTCGATATCAAAACTTAATGCTATCATATCAACGATTTAGCTTTGGCGTTTGCCGGGATGCTTTTCAGCTTCGATCTCTTCGGCAAACTTGTTGGGGAACTCCATCTTTACTGCCGGTCGGCTCAGGGCGTAACAAACGAAACCTATGCCCATTAGAATAAACGGAATAGAAAGCCACTGGCCCATATTGAGCGTCATGCCTACTTCGAATGCCTCCTGCGGATTCTTAACGAACTCAATCAAGAAACGACAGGAGAAAAGCACGATGAAGAACACACCGAAGATGAGGCCGGGTCGGCTTTCGGCGTTCTTTTTCCAATACATCCACATAAGCAGGGCGAACAGCAACAGATAGCACCCGGCTTCATAGAGCTGAGTGGGATGTGAGGGCGCTGAGAATATCGGTTCGGCACCATGCATCCACTGATTGATGTTTTCCACGAAGCGGAAACCCCAGGGGAGATCGGTCGGGAGACCGTAGATCTCATGGTTCATCAGATTGCCTATACGGATAAGCGCACCAACCAGTGCGATGGGGATTACCAGACGGTCGAAGGTCCAGAAGTGGGAGAGCTTGGTCACGAAAATGGAGAACAGCACTACGGCAATCATCAGGCCGATAGTGCCGCCATGGCTGGCGAGGCCACCCTCCCATGTATAGAGGATTTCGATAGGATGCTGTGAATAGTAGTCCCAGGCATAGAAGAATACATGACCCAGCCGCGATCCGATGATGGTAGCCACCACGCAATAGATGAGCAGGGTGCCGAGCCATTTCTCTGGCGCGCCTTCATGCTTGAACATGCGGGCAACTATCTGATAACCGAGGAAGAAACCGATGACAAACATGAGTCCGTACCATCGTATGGTCAGTGGGCCGTTTATAAGTATGGGATTGGCGGTCCAGGTGATGTAGTTTAGCATTGGGATTACAGATATTGGGAAAGCAATTGCGGCGACCCGTATTGCCGTTGATATTGTTCTGAAGGTTCAAAACTGAAAATGGAGAGTCTCTTCAGAAATCAAAGTTGGCACACAACTGCGGCCTTGGGGCTGAAGCTGCGTGCCTTTGATTTTGCCTGAGGGATTAAAGAGCGCTTACGATAGCTTCTGTATCGCGGGCGATCATAAGCTCTTCATCGGTTGGAACCACTACGACCTTTACCTTGGAATCGTCGGCAGAGATTACTGTCTCTGTGCCGCGGGTAGTGGCGTTGAGTTCTTCGTTAAGTTTTACGCCCATGAATCCGAGCGGAGCGCAGACGTTTGAGCGCAGACCCGTCTGGTTTTCGCCGACGCCGCCTGTGAAGACGATGATGTCGACGCCTCCCATTTCAGCTGCATATGCGCCGATATATTTGGTGATACGCTGCTCGTACATGTCGAGTGCGAGTTTCGCTTTCTCGTCGCCGGCATTGACTGCGGCTTCGATTTCGCGCATGTCGCTTGAGATTTCCGATACCCCGAGCACACCGCTCTGTTTGTTGATGATCTTCTGCAGGTCGTCGACCGAGAGATTATGTTTCTTCATCAGGAAAGTAAGCGCACCGGGGTCAACATCGCCGACGCGAGTACCCATCATAAGGCCCTCAGTGGGGGTAAGACCCATCGACGTATCGATGCTCTTGCCATGGTAAACGGCAGTGATTGAGCCGCCGTTGCCTACGTGGCAGGTGATGATGCGCTCTTTGGCGATGTCTACGCCGAGAATTTCGCAGACGCGAGCCGAAACGTATCGGTGGCTGGTGCCGTGGAAGCCGTAGCGGCGCACACCGTCTTCCTTGTAATATTTGTAAGGAAGGGCGTACATGAACGATTTGGCGGGCATTGTCTGATGGAAAGCCGTATCGAATACGCCCACCTGACGGATGCCGGGGAGGATTTCTTCTACAGCCTCGATGCCGGTAACGTTTGCGGGGTTATGGAGCGGAGCCAGATCGTAGCAGTCTTTCACCTGCTGGAGCACTTCATCGGTAATGAGCACGCTCTTGGAGAATTTCTCTGCGCCATGAACCACACGGTGGCCGACGGCATCGATTTCATCATACGATTTGATGCAACCGAGTTCGGGGTCGGTAAGAATGTCGAGCACAGCTTTTACTGCGCCTTTGTGGTCGGTCAGACCGAGTTCTTTAATAGCTTTAGAGCCGTCGTCGAGCTTGTATTTTAGGAAACCGTCGGGGAGACCGATTTTTTCAACTCCGCCTTCGGCCATTACAACGTCGGCGGTTGTGTCAATGAGTTTATATTTCACGGAACTGCTGCCGCAGTTGAGCACTAATATTTTCATTTCTAAGATGGGAGTAGATGGGGTTAGTCTTCGTGGATGGCCTGATTTACGGTCATAATAATGGTTTTGTAGATATCGGTGGCGTTGCATCCGCGTGAAAGGTCGCTCACGGGAGCGGCAAGGCCCTGAAGCAGCGGACCGACAGCCTCAACACCGGCCAGACGTTGCACGAGTTTGTAAGCGATGTTGCCGACCTCAAGCGAGGGGAATATCAGCACATTGGCATGTCCGGCGATATCGGAGTGGGGAGCTTTGAGCTTGGCCACGGTCTCAACGATAGCGGCATCAGTCTGGAGCTCGCCGTCGAGATGGATATTTGGATCCATTTCGTGTGCAATCTTAGTGGCTTCCACCACTTTGTCGACGCGTTCATGCTTGGCGCTGCCTTTCGTTGAGAAAGAGAGCATGGCGACGCGAGGCTCTATGCCGGCGACTTCGCGGGCTGTTTCGGCTGAGCAGACGGCGATTTCGGCAAGCTGATGAGCGTCAGGGTCAGGAACAACTGCGCAATCGGCGAACACCATCAGTCCGTTGGTGCCGTAATTGAGATGCTCGGGGAGGAGCATAAGGAAAGCGCCCGAAACGGTGTTGATACCCGGGCGGGTTTTAATCACCTGGAATGCGGCGCGAAGCACATCGCCCGTAGTATGGATGGCACCGGAAACCATACCGTCGGCATCTCCGGCTTTTACCATCAATGCGCCGAAATAAAGCTCGTTAGCGGTATATTTACGGGCGTCCTCCATCGAGATCCCTTTTTTCTTACGCAGTTCGTAGAAGAGCGGCGCATATTTGTCGATGTTAGCCTCGTCTTTGGGATCAAGGATGCGGGCTTCGGCTATATGGCTGAGGCCCAGCTGCTCGGCTTCATTTTTAATTTCTGCGGCATTGCCAAGAAGGATAATGTCGGCATAGCCGTCGGCCAGAATCATGTCAGCAGCTTTAAGGTTGCGCTCTTCAGTGCCTTCGGGGAGCACGATAGTGCGACGACAACGTTTTGCACGGTTCTTCAAACAATCAAATAAATCCATTTTGTGGTATTTAGTGTTAGTTTTGTTATGTCCTGTTTTAATGGTGCAAAGTTACAAAATCCGTGTTAGGTTTGTTTCATTTTTTATGTGTAATTTTGCGTCAGGAAAAGGTTTTTACCACCTGATTTCATCTAAAGATATTAATCAATGCCGGAAATAGAACCTAAGGAATCCCCGCGCACGATCGAGCTGTTGGCACCTGCCCGAGATTTAACTGTCGGGATAGCCGCCATCGATCATGGTGCGGATGCTGTATATATCGGAGCGCCCTCGCATGGCGCCCGCTCAAATGCCACCAATTCCATTGCTGATATAGAGGCTCTTACCACCTATGCCCATCGGTTTGGTGCACGGGTATATGTCACTGTGAACACTATCATTTACGATGACGAACTGGAAAATGTGCGCCGAATGGTGTGCGACCTGTATCGAATCGGAGTTGATGCCCTTATTGTGCAGGATATGGCGCTTCTGAAAATGGATTTACCACCCATCGCTTTGCATGCGTCGACACAGTGTGACATACGCACGCCACAGAAGGCTGTATTCTTACAGAATGCTGGATTTGAGCAGTTGGTTTTAGCTCGTGAACTTACGGCTAAAGAGATAAAAGCGATTAGCGAGAAGGTTGAAGTGCCGCTTGAAGTTTTTGTGCATGGAGCGCTGTGTGTCAGCTTTAGCGGTGACTGCCAGGCCAGCTATCTCTCTACAGGGCGCAGTGCCAACCGTGGTGAATGTGCCCAGATTTGCCGATACAGATTCTCGCTTGAGGATGGATCCGGCAATGTGCTGGTCCGCGACAGGCATTTACTTTCGCTTAAGGATATGAACCGATTGGATCGTCTGGAAGATCTACTCGAAGCCGGTGCATCTTCCTTCAAGATTGAAGGGCGATTGAAAAGCATTGATTATGTGAAGAATGTGGTGGCGGCTTACAGCGATGCCTTAAACCGGATTATCGCTTCCGATCCAGGGAAATACCGCCGTCGGTCGATGGGTACAGTCCACAGAAATTTCGCTCCTGACCTTAAGCGCAGTTTTAACCGCGGATATACCGATTATTTCCTTCGCGACAGGGACAAACCGGGTCAACTTGCCAATTTCCTGACGCCTAAATGGGTAGGTCAGGAGGTAGGTCAGGTGCGCAAAGTCAAGACAGCACGGATTTTCGAAATAGACCCGCGTATGCCTCTCAACAACGGCGACGGATTAGGATATTTCAATGAGCAAGGGGAGCTGGTGGGCTTCCGTTTGAACCGCAGGGATGGGAATCTCTGTTATGCCGCTTCAGACGTGAAGCTCACCCCGGGCATGACTCTCTACCGTAACGCAGACAAGGGATGGGCCGATTTGATGGCCGGAAAAACTGCAGAACGTCGCATTGGTGTAAAGATGGAGCTTACAAATAGGGCTATGGAGGGGAATGCTGATGGAGAGTTGACGCTGAAAGTCTTTTGCAATGAATCTTTGGAATATCAGGGAATTGCAAGCGTTAAGACATGCCTTGATAAAGCACAGAAACCTCAGGAAGATGTGCGCAAGCGCACATTGAGCAAACTCGGGGATACTGTGTACGAACTTGTTGACGTTGAGGACGCTGTAGGGAATATGTTTGTTCCCGCATCAATGCTAACCGAATTGCGCCGTCAGGCTGTGGCTGAACTGGACAAGGCGATAATGACGTCTGAACGCGGCCGGCAGGCTGCCTCCGCCGAAAAACATAATCCCCAACTGACTTGGGAACTTACCCGACATGATAATGTGGCCAACCGACTCTCGGCAGAGTTTTACCGCGAAGCAAAAGCGGATAACATACCTATGGCGGCTGAAGCCGGAGGCGCCTCCGGCGAGGCAGAGCCGCGAGTGATGCAGACGCGCTATTGTTTGCGCAGGGAGTTGGGCGCATGCCTAAAGACGGCAGAAGCGCGCAGCCTTCCGCGTGACTTGATATTAGTATCCGGCAATTTGCGACTGCGTGTAGAGTGCGACTGCGCCAATTGCCGGATGAATCTTTACAAAATACGTTAAAGCCTATTATATCAGACTTTTAGAATGTGAGCACCATTTCGGCTACAATTTTGTCTGAGTAGTCGTTGGTGGGGACGAATTCAGAATCCTTGTAGAAATACTTCTCGTAGTTCAGGCGGATAAGCACCTTTAGCGGTTTCTGAAGGTAGGCAATCGATGTGCCAAGCGTAATGCGCTGACGGGTAGGGTAGTTTGTAACAAGGTTGCCCTGTTTGTTGCGTACGCCGTTGGAGCGCGCAGTCATGCCATCGTAACGACCCTGAAAACTGAGGCGACGGAAGATGCCGGCCTTTACAGGCATGGAATAATCGGCGAAGATGTTCCATCCATCGGATGATTTGTGCAGATGATGGGCATACCAGTTGCGCATATATTCTCCCTCGATTGTCCAGCGGTCATTATAATAGCCGATGCAGCCTCCGGCAAAATTCATTCGAACCGAGTCGGGCGATGATGAGGCGAAACTTGCCGAAATCTTAACATTATCAATCGTATACAGCGCTTTTGCCGCATAAAGCATTCCGCGCTGCCACGGGGTATGGTTGGCGATGCCGCTGGCATTGAACATGCCGGCCTCAACTGTAACGGGAACTTTGGTACCGTAGTAGCCGATACGTGCGCCGACAGCTCGGTTGTTGAACATATCTTTGACGAGGAAGGCGCGATTGGCAAAGAAGTAATTGCCGGGCTTGCGGAAGCAGTCTACACCATAAGGTACTCGGAACTGACCGCCGCGGAATTTCCAATGTTTCGAGATGTCAAACTGCCCGTAAGCATCGAGGAATTTCATCGTGCCTCGGTCGGAGCAGTCAATCTGGATGAAATATGAAATCTGAGGGAGAATCTTACCTTCGGCGGATACGCGGGCATTACGTACCTGAAAGCGCTGTTCGAACGGTTGGCCGTCGTGGGCGAAAGCTCCTTCCCATCGGCCTCGTATTACGCCGTGGATTGTAGGCAAATATTTCTTTACGTCATCCTTTACGCTGAAAGATGAGCTGGATGTGGATTTGCTTTCTGTGGAGGTGGCAGTGAGAGGTTCTTCGGTCTGTGATTCTGTAGCAGAGATTGTGCCGAACATGCCCAATGATGCTACCATGATGGCAGCAAGGGCTTTACGATAGGATGAATTAGTTTGCACCTTAGTAGTGATAATTGTTAGTCTGGTTTTTTCGGGCGCAAAGTTACGAAATATTATTGAAATGGAAGCCTTATTTGCCCCAGCGATGTCGCTGAAGATCGGCCATACGGTCTTCAGAAGGGTTGGATGCCGGGTTCCAGAACCGATGACCCACAAGGTTGTCGGGCAGGAATTGCTGCTGCACGAAATGCTCGGGATAGTCGTGGGCATATTTATAGTTTTCGCCGTAGCCGAGTTTCTTCATAAGGGCTGTGGGAGCGTTGCGTATATGCAGAGGAACAGGGAGATTGCCGCTCTGACGCACTTCGGCAAGCGCTTTATCGATAGAAAGGTAGGCGGAATTGCTCTTGGGTGATGTGGCCAGATATATTGTACATTCAGCCAGAGGGATTCTTCCTTCGGGCATGCCGATCTTATGAATGATGTCGAAAGTGGCGTTCGCCAGCAGCAGAGCGTTGGGATTCGCAAGCCCTATGTCCTCACCGGCAAGAATGGCCAGTCGGCGCGCTATGAACACCGGATCCTCGCCACCCTCGATCATGCGTGCGAGCCAGTAGATTGCGGCATCCGGATCGCTACCGCGCACACTCTTTATGAAGGCCGAGATGATATCATAGTGCATTTCTCCCTCTTTATCATATGCAAGGGGATTCTGCTGGAGTAGCTCTGTGACGTTCTTATCGTTAATCACAATGCGCTGACCATGAGGAGTGGACTGCTCCATAAGGTCGAGAATGTTGAGCAGCTTGCGTGCATCACCGCCCGAGTAGCGGAATAGCGCTGTGGTTTCCTCAATGTCAACTCCGATCTTCTGAAGGATTTCATCAGTGGTAATGGCGCGGTCGAGAAGCGTTTTGAGATCTTCTTCTTCGAGTGATTTTAGCACATACACCTGAGCTCGTGAAAGCAACGGACGGATCACCTCAAACGAGGGATTCTCCGTAGTGGCACCGATAAGAGTTACCGTACCATTCTCAACGGCGCCCAACAGGCTGTCTTGCTGCGACTTGCTGAACCGATGGATTTCATCGATGAAAAGTATCGGCCGTCCGTTGGTGAACATTCCGGAGGCGTCGGCTTTGCAGCGTTCAATCACTTCGCGCACATCTTTCACTCCGGCTGTGACAGCGCTCAGGGTATAGAATGGCGACTCGGTGACGTTGGCTATAATGCGCGCGAGAGTTGTCTTGCCGACACCCGGAGGCCCCCAAAGGATAAAGGAGCTTATATTGCCGCCTTCTATCATTCTGCGGATCACTCCGCCTTGGCCGACCAGATGTTTCTGGCCTATATATTCATCAAGATTGTGCGGGCGCAGGCGCTCGGCAAGAGGTGCTAACATATTATCACGCAGATACTTAAAGGGTTAAAGAGAGGACTTCGTAGATGGCCGTCAGGGATTTGCTCCCTTGACATTACACTTCCACTATGCCGTTGCCGGGACGGAGGCCGTTGAGGAAATCGGCCACAGGCATCTTGCGTTTGCCAGTCGGCTGGATCTCAAGCACTTCAATGGCCTTGCCGTCAGCGCACGTAATCCAAAGCCGGCCGTGGTCGGCGATTGGGGTGCCGGGAGCCTTGTCAGAGGTGCGGGCGCCTGATAGGCTGGTAGCGAAAATTTTCAGAATGTTGCCGTTTATATCTGTCCACGCTCCCGGATAGGGCGACAGCCCGCGCACAAGATTGTGCACTTCCTTCATGGGCCGATCCCAGTGGATTTCACAAGTCTCTTTAAAGATTTTGGGAGCAGGAGTCGGTTCTTCTCCATTGAGAAGTTTATCCTGACTTACGGCAGTAAGGTTACCCCTGCGGATGCGTTCCACAGTGGAAAGTGTCAGGCGTGCTCCGATCTTCATCAATCTGTCGTGTACGCTGCCGACATTTTCATCCGGACCGATTTCAATGCGTTCGCTGTCGATTATGTCGCCGGTATCGATTTCGTGTTTGAGAAAGAATGTAGTCACGCCGGTTTCTGTTTCGCCGTTGATAACAGCCCAGTTGAGCGGTGCAGCTCCGCGATAACGCGGGAGCAGGGAGCCATGCAGATTGAATGTGCCGAGCGCAGGCATCGACCATACTATCTCCGGGAGCATGCGGAAGGCTATGACAATAAAAAGGTCTGCGTTGATTTCGCGAAGCCGGTTGACAAATTCATCGCTTTTAAGGCGCTCTGGCTGAAGCACTTCGAGATTATGGGCTAAAGCATAGTCTTTCACAGGCGATTGAATCATCTTATGGCCGCGCCCGGCTATCTTGTCGGGCATAGTGACCACAGCCGCTATGTTTTCGCCGGCATCTACCAGTGCTGCCAGACTTTCTACTGCAAAATCAGGAGTGCCGAAAAATACTATCTTGGGATATTTCTGAGTCATGAGTTTTTGGGGTATTCTTATCAGTCGGTTGGCGCTGAGGTTTCGTTGTGACTGGAATTTTCTGATGCAGCTTGTTCGAGAGCATGCCAGAGTTTGTCGTCGGGAACTTCTGCAGTGAGCGAGATCTGCTTTTTGCTTACGGGATGGATGAATTCGATGTGCCGGGCCAGCAGTGATATTCCGCCGTCGGGATTTGAGCGTTTATCGCCGTATTTTAAGTCGCCGCGAATCGGGCAACCGACGGAGGCCAACTGTACACGAATCTGGTGCTTACGGCCGGTGAGCAGTTCCACTTCAATCAGGTGGTAACGCTCTGACGAGGCCAGCAGGCGGTAACGCAGACGAGCTTCCTTAGCCCCGGGTTTAGGCGAAAGGCTGATAAAGCTTTTGTTGGATTTCTCAACCGTAGTAATCCAGCCGCTTAGTTCGTCGGCGTCTTTAGGCGGACGGTTGCGCGAGATAGCCCAGTATGTTTTGTGCACCTTGCCGTCGCGGAACATTTCATTAAGGCGTGAGAGCGCTTTGGATGTCTTGGCAAACACCACTAATCCTGCTACAGGACGGTCGAGACGATGAGTTACACCGCAGAACACGTTGCCTGGCTTGGCATAGGTCTCTTTGATGTAGCGTCGCACTGTGTCAACCAGCGGTTCGTCGCCGGTCTTGTCACCCTGGACTATTTCGCCAACATCTTTGCGCACCACAATTATATGGTTATCCTCGTAGACTATTTTCATAGGATTGCAAATTTAGCGAAAATTCCGCAATAGGCAAATAGCGATTTTTCTTGCACTTATCTTGCATTTATCTTGGCAATGCGAGATAATCGCGCCAGTAGATACGGTTAATCGGCTTTATGACTGTATCCCCCGGGACTATAATCTCTATTGAGGGCGTATCGTCATCTGCCGGATCGAGCATGATGACGGCTGATGTACCTTTCCCATCGCTGAATGATAAAATACGTGAGCCGACTGACCCTTCGATGGTAAGTGTGCCGTGCATAATCTTGTCGGGACGTTGGCGAAGATCACTTTTTCTGGAATATTCGGCCAGACGATAATGTGCCATTGTTTCAGCTTCGGTATCTTCATCCCCTAAGGTTACCTCGTTACCGGTGGGTACAGAGTCGGTGGTAACATCTATACGATAGATTGTACCGTCGTTTTCGCTGATAATGCAGAAGAAAGGGCGGTAGCCCTCACGGAGCTCGCTATGCAAAGAATTAGTCTCTTCGGCGGCCAGTTTATGGCGCAGTGAACGCTCGGCTTTCGACTCATAATTGATGGAATAGAGCTTGCCATCCCACCACATATTCCCTTCATCGAGCATCCAGCCACGCCAGCCTACAGGATGCCAGTTCCCCATGTTTGCCACGTAAATCAGTTTGCGGATAGAATCGTCGATGATAATCGGATAGTATTCTTCCATTTCAGCCGAATCGTTTATGTCTCGCAGCGGGTAAGGGCGCCGGATCGGATAGCTGCATTCATGGGCAAATCGGCGAGAATCGCCTGATTTTATCGCTTCTGCAAGGTGTTGAAGCCCTGTCATGGCTTCTGGTCGCGAAGGAGAGACATAATCAGTTGAATCTATTTCTGATTCAGAGACTTCATCCGATTTTTGATAATCTTTGTTCCGGATGCAAGAATCTAAGGAGAAACCAGCCAGAACTGAACTTCCGAAACTTGAACTTAAAACCTTAAAACCTTATTTTTGCTGAGGGGGCAACGGCCAGGAGGCGTAACAATCAGATGGGAGGTCACAAGGCATGAGCGATGATACTTGCAGCCCAGTTCGACCGATATCTTCTAGAAACTATAATGCAGCACAACGTCTATCGACCAAATCAGACAGCCGAAACACCATTGCACATTTACTGGAACAGACAAAAGCACATGACAAACAAGTATGACGATATCATCAATCTGCCGCATCACGTCTCGATGCGCCATCCACACATGACCATGACGCAGCGCGCCGCTCAGTTTGCTCCGTTCGCAGCACTCGTTGGTCACGACAAGGCTATCGAAGAGACAGCGAGGAGAAACAAAAGAGAGCTACGACAAGCCACTTGCTGATATCTCCTCGCAGTCGTTCGATCAATGTGAGCCATAAACTTCGATGTCGCCGATACGGACGTAGCCGTCCGTGCCTCCATTTGTGACATTTATGCGAACGAAGCGTGCTTCGATCGGGGTGATGGAAGTATCCGTCACGGGGGCAGTGTTGGCTACGTGCTTTCCTACAGTGGTCCATGTATCGCCGTCAAGGCTTGTCTCGATTGTGAAATCGCGACTGTTGAGCCATGGGTCCAGACCGCCAGCTTCGGCATGGCGTACCACGTAACGGCTTATCTTGTATGTTTCCTTGAAGTCAAGCTGCACCCAACCCTTGCCATCGGCATTCTTTGATATCCACATGTATCCATCGGAAGGCGAACCGTTGGCAGCATACTTTACGTTTGTCCTGACAGGTGATGAGGTGACTTCCATGTCTTGCAGCATGGCAATGTTGAAGGGCAGATGGTGGGCTTCACTGTAGTAGCTGAACCAGTGGTCAGCACGTACGATGCTGACGTTGCCAGGCGAGAGGGCGTTCAGTTTGTCCTTCAGGCCGACGAGCTTATCGGGCCCGGCATCCCATACGTTCGCCTGTCCGGCCACGAACTGTGGCGCAGTGCCGTTAAATTTCTTGATGACGTTGTTGAAATTATTAGCCAGGTCATCGATGCTGCCGGTATACCAAGGCGTCTGGAGTATGATTGGGAGCCAGCCGGATTGAATGCTGGTCGATACACCGGTTACGTTGTGGTTGAAGGTGAGTCCGTAGAGGTAGGGGATGTTGTCGGCGAAGACTTTTCGCTGTATGGCACTGAGGTTGTCCCATACGGTAATAATGCGAAGGCCTGATTTTTCCAGGCAGCGTTGTGTAAGTTCCGCATATGGTTTCAGCAGTTTGCTTGAAGTGGCACTAGCATACCATGTTTGAGCAAGACCGTTGTAGGGCATAGCATAACCTGCGCCGGAGGGACCGCTGACGAAGCAGTCGTTGGTCGTTGCCTTCTTATAGTAATATGTGAGCATCATTGGGGCAATCTCGGCCAGGGCGGGGCTGATAGTCCAGTTGAGGGCTATCTTTCCGCGGCCGCTCTGCTCGAAGATCTTGGCCATGGCGTGCTGGCAATACTGGATGTTGTCGCCGTCACTGATGTAGACAGAGGCATAGACCTTGTTTTCCAGTTTGGGGCGTTTGGGCACAGGGCTAATCTTGACAGGCTTGTTGACAGCCGTATAGACAGTGGCATTCTCGAAGAAGTCGCCAGGGACGGTTGACAATCCGTACTTGGTGGCTTCGCCAATACCTGAGCGTTCCTCCTCGTACCAGCCCAGGACGAAGTCGCGGCCTGGCTTCATGTCCTTCAGCATTTTATCTAGCAGCGATCGTTCGCTCGAGGTACGTGGGTCGAGCCAAACACATGCAGAACCGCAGGCTACGCCGATGTCGTGGACATAGGGTATTTTGGGACGTTCGCTGATTAGCAGGCGATGGTTACAGCGACTCCAATAGTTGGTGTACAGATAGTTGTATATATTGACAGCAGTAGTCATCGTGAGCTCAGATATGTCTTCGATGATGGGGAAATCCATGCCGTTGGCCATGAGTTTGGCTCTGATTTCAGCCGTTACGGGCAGAAGGCTTTCTATTCCGGCGATGGTTGTGGCGAGGTTGGCATAGTGTTCACTGCGTTCAGTGCTGTAGAGCACGAGTCCTCTGATTTCGTCCTTGAAGTCTTTGACCAGCGTGTAGGGCATTGAGGTTGATATGGCCGATGTCTTTAGGCTATGTGCAGTTGGCCAGGTTGTCTGCGGCTCTTCGTTGTGGTTGTACAAGATGATGCGAGGACGGGTGCGGTTGATGAGACCCTGTAGAGCGCAGAACATGACGCGTTCTTCGCCACTCAGTTTGGCTGCACTCATGTCAAGCGATCTGAGTGTCGAGGCTGGCGCCATGAAAAATGGCAATAGGCGGTCTTCTGGCCAGGTTAGCTCATCGGCTTCGAGAATACGATAGCCGTCGACATTGAGGTTGAACGTCGCGTCGGTGAAAGTGATTCTATCAATCTCGCTTATGTCGGTACGCTCGACGGCACCGTTGACCGTCTTCGTGATCATTGTGGCGTTTTGCTGGGCCATGAGCTGCGTGACAGCAAGCAGTGTCGCGGCCAATAGGCATGTTTTTTTCAGCATATTAATATTATTGTGTAAGGTGGATAGGTACTATAGCTGTATCTTGGTGGCGAGTGAACCGATCTTAACGATGAAAACACCCGATCCGAGCGTTGATCGGTTTAGCTGGAGTTCCCCTTCTTCGACGGGTGGCGTGGGGAGATTGCGTCCGTCGAGGCTGTAGAGCCGTGGTTGAACGCCCTCAGGGATGCCGCGGAGCAGTATGCCGCCTTCTTGAAGCACACAGGTGAGACCTTTCGGAAGGTTGATGGCCGCGACCTCCGACGATTTGTCACCGAACTGGATCTCAGCGATATCCGTTATTTCAAACTCCACAGGGTCGGCATATGTCGACTTGACGGTCAGCTTTCCACTAGCAATGGTGACGACAGGGACCGTCTTAAAAAGGATAGCCGCAGTCTCGCCGTCCTGTGTCTTGACCAGCAAGCCCTGACCGCCTTCGTTTGTTGTAAGGAAATTAATCTGCTTCAGATCGGCTACGCGTGTCTGCATGGTTGCCCCGTCCTTCTTCTGTATGTTCATAACCTTCTCGTCGGCATGGATAGGGAGGATGCACAGCGACAGAGTAACAGCAAGTATCTTTCTCATTGTGTGTGAGTGTTTGTTATGTTAAGTCCTATTTTTGCGTCTTTTTCGGAAACACTGCTTTTCCCATGTCTCGTAAAGTCAAATGGTGTAAATATTTCCATATTATTATGCAAAGATACGAATAAATTACGATAATCATCCATATTCTGCTAAATTTATTTTTATAATGTGCAATATTTTTGGCTGAGGATGCTGATTTCACGCTGTTTGACCATGAAACTATTTCCCCCTTGAGGGACTTTTCTCGAGTTATTTCATGTCATGTAGTTCCTTCGTGTCCTGTCTGACAAAACGGGCTGAGAAACCTGCGATTAGGATTGCTCCGATGGTAAGAAAGCGTAGCGATCTATGTTTTATCCGTGCTGGCTTTTTTCCGGATATATGGCTTAAATTCTTCATCTTTGAGTGTCAGTTAAATCGGTCGGTAGGGTAGAGGCGGCTATTGCTGTAGCGGTATCGGTTGATTCCGATGTCTGTTGTTCTGCTGATGCATCGGCAACAGTGGGATCTGATGGCAGTGTGTTCTTTTCGCTGAAGTGGTAGAGGGTTTCAAATTCTTCTATACGGCGCTGGTGGAGCTGACTATGGAATTTTCCCTTGTATTTGCAATGCCGCAGATAAGACGTTCTGAGGATTTCTTCATCTCCTTCTATCAGGGAATAGACTTGAGATCGCTTCACAGCCGACGGACCGATGTTATAGCTTAGAGTCGCCAGAAGGATTGCGTCATCCTTGCTGTGGTCAGGAAACATCCTGATAAATTTTTTGAGATCTTTACGCAGCAGTGCTTCAGCCTGAGCGTGTTTCAGAGGTTTTTCGGGCGTGTATTTTTCTCCGGGAAGCACACGGTGGCCGTAGCCTATATAGGGCCAGTTGCGCGGCGTGTGGAATGTCTCGTATTTCTTGATTATTTCGACGGCTGTTTCGAATCCCGGGTCGCCGTCGAGATCGTTTACGCTATAGTTGGCTGCCGCTATGGTCAGCACAATCATTATAGCAAGAAGTGTTATGGCCGGAATAAGATTTTTTAATTTCACTATATATCAGTTTCTGCCCGGGAGCTACTCAATCATGGTCTTGGGAGCCATGAACGTTACTCTTTATCGGGCACGTTACTGATTAATATAATGATTTTCAGCTCGAAAAAGTTCGATATGTTCAGCAGAGCTGATGTAGATTCGGCCTTATCCGAATTTTGAGATCTTGCGGAGAGTAGGCTCGTTGAGGATGCAGATACGGCGACCGTCGACAGTGATGAGTTTTTCGGCAACGAACCCCGAAAGTGTGCGGATAGCGTTGGAAGTGGTCATATTCGAAAGATTTGCCAGATCTTCACGCGCCATGTAGATGCGCAGGGTCATATTGTCATCTTCGAATCCGTAATGGTCGCGCAGCATAATCAGGGCTTCTGCCAGACGTCCGCGGATATGTTTTTGGGTGAGGTTGACAATCTTCTTGTCCGATCCGCCGAGATTTTGCGAAAGTTCATGGATGAAAAACCATGCCAGCTTCACATTTTTGTTAATCATGTCTTCCACTAATGTCATCGGAAGAGTGCCGACAATCGAGGGCTCGAAAGCAGCTGCCGATGAATTGTAGGGCTCATGGGCGAAATAGGCACGATAACCGAAATATTGCACCGAACGGATGAGGCGCAGTATCTGCACACGTCCACCTACGCCGTCTTTGAATTTCTTGACCTTGCCCTGAAGCAGACACCAGAGAAATTCTGGCTCTTCACCCTCGGCGTAAATCATCTGGTTTTTCTTGAAATTATGGATAGTGAAATTCTCGGCAATACGGCGCTTTTCCTCGCTGTCGAGTATAGACCATATTTCCGACATATCTTCGCTAATTACTTTCTCAAGAGCTTTCTTAATCATAACTGCCAATATTGGTTATGCCTATTGATTATGTCCGCGGCATCGCGCCAGCGATCGACGGAGAGATATTATTGTGTGGAACATAATTCCCCGTCTATGTTATACAACACAAAGTTAAGAATTTTATTTGGAAAATTCCAAATCTCCGGCGATTAAACTTCTATAATGCACCATATTGGCTCGGTTAAAGCAGAATTATCCCAAATTTATTTGAATTAGCATAAAGGGGTTCCTTAGCTGAAATCGAAATCGGCGCAGTCGTCGAACGATATTCCCCCTCCGCGATATTGCTCCCAGCGTTCGGTGGTACCGTTGAGATATGACAGCTGATACAAGTGCTCTGGAATGTCGTTAAGGAAATAACGCGTTGAGAAATCAAACCAGTCTTTGGTTCCTTCAGCCACCTGAATGGCACGCATACTGCGGTAGATGACCAGATGGTCTTTTGCGCGGGTCATGGCCACATACAGGCATCTCCGGTCTTCCTCCACAGCATCTTCGCCACAAGCTATGGCATGAGCTGATGGGTATTGATTGAAGCTTACGTTGACCAGATAGCAATTACGGGCCTCAAGTCCTTTGGCCGAATGGATTGTGGTGAGGATAACGCAATCGTCGGGGTCGTCCTCATTTTTCAGAGCTGTGCCTAAAGATGGGTCGAGAATGTAGTCGGCGATAAAGGCCGAGAGGCTTTCGGAGCCTTCGCCTATCTTTTCAAGTATAGGAAAATCTTTGCGCCGGCGATCCCAGTCATCGCGATATTTATAGCCAAGAATCTTTTCAAGGCCTTGGAGAGCGGCTTTAATCGCTTTGCTGACTTCGCTTTGAAGCTGAGAGATGGCCTGAAGCGTTGACGCTACTGCATCATCAATCCATTTTTCGGAATGCAGCCGGCTGACACATTCGTCAAGGTCGGATGATGAAATTATTTTGTCAATTATTTTGGCCGCTGTAATCTCGCCGATGCGCGGGAACAGGCAGAGATAGCGCTCCCAGGCCAGTTCGTCGCGCGGATTGGCCACAATTCGCAAGGCTGATACTATGTCGCGCACATGAGCGGAGGCCATAAGCGATGTTCCCCCATATATCACACAGGGGATTTTAGCCTCAACCAGACACGCTTCCACAGCCTTCAGGCCCCAGTTGGAGCGCGACAGCACCATATTATCCTTATATCGTGCACCTTCTTCACCCACGGAGTTCTTGATGCGCATGGTGATGTCGCGAGCCTGATCCCATTCCTGATTGTAATGGGCCAGTTCGGGCTTTACACCCTTGCCCCGATGGGCAACAAGACGCTTATTGTAGTCTAACGGCGAGCGGTCAAGAAGCCAGTTGGAAATATCGAGAATCTCCTGAGTAGAGCGGTAATTGATGGTCAGGCGTTTCACCTGAGCATCGGGCACGAGCTCAGTAAAGCGGTGGATCGACTGGAAGTCGGCTCCGCGGAATCCGTAGATGCTCTGTGCGTCGTCGCCAACGCAGAAAAGGTTGCATCTATCCCAGAATGAGGAAAGCAAAAGGTATTGGAGCGGATTGGTATCCTGCATCTCGTCGATAAGGATATGGTCGTATCCGGAGGCTATAAACTGCGCTGCTTTCCGATTCTTGCTAAGGCCGACAGCCACCTTCTGCAGGATGTCATCGTAGTCAAGATAGCGCCGCTCGGCTTTAAATGCCAGATATTTGCGTATCACATCCTGATAGACAGGCAGACGCTTAAGGATTTCAGCACGGGTGGATTCATCCATCTGCCCGTTGAATAGCCGACGGGAGAGGGCCGTGGTGAGGTTGCAGCGGGCATTGACGGCATAAGAGTAGACTTCAGCCAACTCTGATGGCTTGATGAAGTTGCTCTTCTTAAAATGCCGGCCGCATATGAGTTTGAATGCACTTTCACGGTCTTCTTCGTCAATTACGGTGAACTTGCCGAAATTGAATACTGCCGGATTCTTTTCAATCATCTCCATGCACCACGAATGGAATGTCTGCCCGTGAAGTTTCCTGGCATCCTGCTTGGCGGATACCTGAAGACGGGTGACAATCTCCTTGGCCGATTTGCGTGTGAATGACAATATCAACATTCGTGCGGGCTCAACGCCTTTGTCGAGCAGATATTTGGCTCGCGCTATAATTGTACGCGTCTTACCCGTACCGGCTCCTGCCAGCACAAGCAGATTGCGGCCCTCGAATGTGGCGGCATCGCGCTGTTGATCATTGAGCCCGTCGAGGATATCGTCGGTGCTTGTGAAGAGTCTTGACATGTTGCGGAGAGTGGATGTATGACAGTTCCGGAACATCAAAGTCAGCCGTTATTTCGGTGACTTTGATCGCTTCCGGAACCGTTATTATTCAAAAGAAGATTTATCTTACTGCTATTACCTCGATTTCTACCAGTACATTTTTCGGCAGAGTTTTTACGGCTACAGCAGAGCGTGCGGGGAAGGGGGCGGTGAATACCGATGCGTAAACCTCGTTCATGGCTGTGAAATCGCCCATATCTGCGAGGAATACAGTGGTTTTCACCACGTTGTCAACTGTAAGTCCGGCTTCGGCAAGAATAGCCTTTACGTTGGCAAGCGACTGGGTAGTCTGTGCTGTAATCCCCTCGGCGATGGCGCCTGTGGCAGGATCTACGGGAATCTGACCTGAAACGAATACGATGGAACCGACGTCGATACCCTGGCTGTAGGGACCGATAGCTCCGGGAGCTTTAGTTGTGGCAATCTGCTTTTTCATATTGCTGTTGATATTGATTAGCTGTTTATGAAAGGTTATTTCTGTTTACAAAGGTAGCTATTATCAGCGAATATTTCAAGGTTGCTTCGATTGTTGTATTGTATCTTCCGCACCTTTTGGTTGCCGGGATTTGCTTTATACCCTGAAAGTTTCAGCAATTGAGTTCACTTCGGGAAAGTCGAACTGCGACAGCTGCACATCGTCACCTATTTTCACTATGGCCTCACGCACCTTTTCCACGCTCGCGATCAGGTTTGTGAAGCGATGATTGAATCGCGGTATAAAATTCTGAGACCCAATATGTCCCAGACGCTGAGTGAGCGTGCCGAGAGTTATTTTGTCAGTATCGAGAGCCGGCGCGAGGGCATATTCTCCTTCGTGATTCGTTTCGAGGCTGACGCGATAAACCAGATTAGCCTCTTCCAGTTTATGCGCGGCTTCGCTCACCAGAGTGATTGGCAGGTCGTAGCCCACGGCGATCTGATGAGGTGTATAAGGCGTTTTCTGCTTGTCGAATCGGTTGATTATAATGGCCATAACAGCCACAGTGACAGTCCACCGGTAGTCGGGCGATATGCGGGCCACCTCATCGGAGAAATTATAATCGAATATATTTTGCGACGAGAAGCATACCACGGCTCCGCTGAGTGTGATCATCCATACCAATTGCAGCCATATGAGCAGCAAGGGGAGGAAGGCGAACGATCCGTAGATGGCATTATAGCGCGTCACATAAATCTGCCCCGACACGAAAAGCCATTGAAGAATGACATAACCGGTGCCGGCCATAATTCCGGCCATCAGAGCGTTGGTAAACTTTACCTTTGTATTTGGGAAAAGCATGTAGCTGCCTGCGAAGAACAGCCAGACAAGCATTACTGACAGAAGGTCACCTACTACCTGGATTATCGGAGTATTAAATGCTCCGGGAAGGAGCGCTTTCAAGGCCCCCGACATGGTCACCATTATACCGCTTGCACATATAAGGAGCACGGGCAAGATCAGGCATATGGCCGTATAGTCGGTTAGCTTGCGCCAAAGCGTGCGTCCGTTTTTTACTCCCCATACTTTGTTGAAAACATTCTCTACATTGGATATCAGCGAGATAAGAGTCCAAAGCAGAAAAAGAATACCCACTCCGACAAACATCCCTTCGGAGTATTGCGAAAGATAGGAATCGACGAATACGAACGCCGTAGAAAGGGCTTGCTGCTGCGCGGGGACATGCTCCAATATCTGAGTCTCAAGAAGATTCTGAAATCCGAACCCTCGGCCGATAGCGAAGATAAGAGCCAGAGCAGGCACGATGGCCAGCAAGGTCTGGTAAGTTAAGGCACAGGCGTGAACCTGAAGGTCAGTGTTGAGAAACGACCTGACCGACAGGTTGCACGTTTTCAGGAAGTTAACTCCGAACGTACGCCTCGGGTCATGCCATACGCCTGTAGTGACATATGCAGTCAGCTTTTTTGTCCTGTTCGCCAGACGGGTAAACAAGGAATAACCTTTCTTAATGTGCTTGCGTTCGGAGAGTGTCATATTCTTTTATTTTTCAAGTATATATGAGCGCAAAGGAGCGGCAAGACCTTTCAGCCGGCCATTTTTCACCTTGAACTCCTTGCCATATACTTTATCCGTATAAGTGCCGTTGGGCAGGCCGGTGGGAGTATCTACTAATGACGCTACCTGAGAAATATTCACCACTGCCGCGCCTTTATTGCCACGGTTTATCACGGCTACCTGACCATTGTGCATCAGCTGGAGGTCTTCTTTTTGTCCGGCCATATGCTTGCGGAAATTATTGACTGCCACTACCTCCGGATGGAAGAAGGCATCGTTGCCTCGCGCTCCGATTATGTTATCACCCCAGACATTTTCCTTTGAGGAGTTCATCGGACGGTTGAAGAACAGGGGTGTACCGTTCTGACGGGAGGTGAGGAATACCCATCCTTCCCTGATCTGATCGTCGCTGAGGCCGGCGCTTTCATGTGCGTTGCAATATGTGTCATGGCTTTCAACCCATGTGGTAAGATATTCAGGCGCTGCCTGATGGTGCCAGTCTTTGATGTCGATGCCTTCGAACGAACCTTTCTCGAGGGCTTCGCGGAGCACATGGCCGTAGATCGATGCTGTCTGTCCCATATAGTCGGCATATTCCAGTTCGGGCACGTTGCGGTCCTGAAGCACTTCGCCGTAAACAAACAAAGAGTCATAGGGGAGGGCTAACTTTGTGCCCTTTACCGACTTTCGTCCTGTGACCACATCCCAGAAATCGTTCTCTTTTACCCCGGAGGCTGTATCGACCGGGTCGGAGTGAACGCCGATATGCTTTGCTGTATCGTAGCGGAATCCGCGCACGCCAAGGCTGAGCAAGTCGTTGACAAACTGAAGGTAGTATTTCTGGAAGTCAGGATTCTCAGTATTCACGTCGGGGAGTGCACCCATCGCTTCAAGAGTGCACTGCATGCGGTCGTTGTAGTCGCGGATAGGCTGGAGTCCGTTGGAATGATACATCTTGTCGCGCCCACCCACGGCAGCATAGAATTCCGGTTTTACGGCGTCGATGTCGAAGGCTGTATGGTTGGGGAGCACGTCGACAATTACCTTAACATTATATTTCGCCGCCGAATCCATCATCTCTTTCATCTGTTGGCGCGTGCCGACTATGGCATTGCCAATCTTCCAGTCGGTCGGCTGATAATAATAGTACCACGAACCTTCTTTACCGCCTCCATCGAAGATTTTGGTAATCTTCCCTTCCGGATTCCAATGGTCCTGTACGGGAGAAGTCTGGAGCATTGTATAGCCGGCATCGGCTATCTGCTTCATATTCTTGGCGATGGTGGGGAAATTCCAGCTCCATACGTGGAGGATGGTTTCCGTGTTGGTGCTTTCGGGATTGTGAGTGATTCTGTCGGTAGCGAAGGCAGAGCCTGCGACAGCGAGCGCCGTGATGGTTGCCATGGCGCCTTTAATTACGTTTTTCATCTGATTGTTAGCGTGCATGAATTGTTGCTTTTAAGAAGAATGTAAGTGCCGGGACAGGCTGTCGCAGAGCCTGTATGCCCCGATGTAGATATGTGCAAATTTACCTTTTAATTACGGAATTGCCAACTTTGCGGCATCCGATTTTGGCAATTCGTATCTCTAACCGTTGTTCGTATCTAATAATGCGGCCAACCGAAGCTTGACGAGAGTCTCGATTGGCCGTAATAATGTCATGATTTTGCGTTCCGCAAGGGCAACGCAAGGCTTGTTTGCTCTAATTAATTTTCATCCTCAGCGGGCTCTGGAGCGATAAGCTTGTAGCCTTTGCCGTGAATGTTGATGATTTCGATGGCAGGATCGTCTTTGAGGTGCTTGCGCAGTTTGGTGATATAGACGTCCATCGAACGGGCGTTGAAGTAATTGTCGTCGATCCAGATAGTCTTCAGAGCGTAGTTGCGTTCCAGAATCTCGTTGACGTGAGCGCAGAGAAGGCTAAGCAGTTCTGATTCCTTGGTGGTAAGTTTTGCCACTTTGTCGCCTATCTGGAGCGTCTGTTTTTGGGTGTCGAAGGTGAATTTGCCAATCTTGTACTGAACAACATCTTTCCCTTTTTTACCCTTGACTCGGCGGAGAATAGCCTCGATTCTGAACACCAACTCTTCCATCGAGAAAGGTTTGGTGATATAGTCGTCGGCACCGAGTTTGAAGCCTTCCAGAATGTCTTCCTTAATGTTTTTGGCAGTCAGGAAGATAATGGGCACTTCGCCATTGACCGAACGTATTTCCTGTGCCAGAGCGAAGCCGTCTTTCTTGGGCATCATCACGTCGAGCACACAGATATCATATTTGCCTTTAAGGAATGCTTTGTAACCGGCCTCACCGTCGGGGTAAAGGTCAGCGTTGAATCCTTTAGCCTGAAGATACTCCCTCAGGAGCATGCCCAGATTTTCATCATCCTCACAGAGGAGGATTCGCATGCGATCATCCATAGTTTTTATGTTTTGTTTATTTATATAATTTTATTTAATGCTTAATTGTTCACCCTCATGGCCGTTTATTTTAACATTTCTTTTTTAATGGTCGTGAGAATCTGATTTTAAATTTTTACTCTTCCGATGCGGGATTTGACGTTTCATTATTATCCGGTTCCTCTTCGTCATCATCCGGAGTGGTTTCGAGCAGCGGAAGGGTAATGATGAATTTGGTGCCGCGGTTGAGTTCGCTTTCGGCTTTGATGTCGCCGTGCATGAGTGTTATCATCTTGTGCACGTAGGCCAGCCCGAGACCGAATCCTTTCACATCGTGACGGTTGCCGGTAGATACGCGGTAGAATTTGTCGAATATTTTCTTAAGATCTTCTTTAGCGATGCCTATGCCATTGTCGCTTACCACTATCTCCAGTCGGTCATGAGAGATATCGCGTGTGGTAATGCAGAGTTCAAGCGGCTCATCCTCGCGGCGATATTTGAAGGCGTTATCAAGAAGATTGAAGATCACATTTGTAAAATGCATCTCGTCTACATTGACAATTGCATTGTGAGCATCGAATGAGGTGAGAATCTTACCCCCGTATTTCTCCACTTTCAGCCGGAATGTATTGGCTACATTGGCAATCACGGAGTTGGCATCAACATCCTGCATTCGCAGAGTCCCTTTCTGCTTGTCGAACATCGACATCTGAAGCACTTTTTCTACCTGGAAGCGCAGTCGCTTGGTCTCGTCGTTGATCACCCCTGAGATATGCTGTAGCATCGTGGGAGATTTGCGCACCGAGGGATCGTTGAGCATCTGGGCTGCAAGTGAGATGGTCGAGATCGGGGTCTTGAACTCGTGGGTCATGTTGTTGATGAAGTCGTTCTTCATCTCCGTAATCTTTTTCTGACGGAAAGCCACAATAATAGTGTAAAGGAACACGATCAGAACCACGAAAGTGAACACGAACGAAGGGATCATGAACCTCACAGAGCTAAGAATGTAGTCAGTCTTCGAGGGGAAGTAGACTTTGAGATAATTCTTCTTCGACGGCGGGTCGTTGCGGAAGAGCGACTGCACGAACATGCTGTTCTCAACAGTACCGGGACCGGCCAGTTTGTATCCGTCGGTTTCGTAAAGTGTGCGCCCATTGCGGTTGACGATAGCGAACTCAAACGGTAGCTCAAGACCATTGTTTTCCAGCTCACGCTGCAGATATTTGCGTACGTTGGCCGAGTCGGCTCGCTCTTCTATCGGGCGGTCGGCGGCCTTGTTCATGATGTTGATAATCACATCATCAATCACGCCTTTCTGATACAGGTACTGGCCCTTAAGCTCCTCGCGCATGGAGTTGTAGCTCGATGCAACGTTCGATCCGTTCTGAATCTTATAGATCTTCTCTGCATCAGATTTAAGCGTCACTTCACCTTCCAGGCCGCTATGAGTTGTAAATGAGTATTTTACTCCACCAAGATGAGGCGCGCCGCCATATTGGGTGTAGACGGAGGCTGATTCCACTTCGGCGACATCTTCTTCAAGGAAATATTTCGTTTCGTCCTGTTCAAGAAGCGACGATACGGCATAGAGCGAATGGCGAACGCCTTCGGTAAACTGGTCATCGCGCATGCGTATCATGCTCTTCATATATATAATCTGAATATATAGAAGACCTACCAGTGTGAGCGCCATCAACACTGCGAGCAGCCATATGGTTGATTTTTTCATGCTTGTCCTTTCGTTCTCTTATTCAGGTTCAGGAGGCCGTTTATGTCTTTCCGATACCTTTTCTGATTGATTATAGCTATAGCTTGAGTTTTTTACTCTTCTAACAGAATTCCTCTGCTTTGTGGCCATCATTGCCACTGATTTAACATTTCAGTGCAAAATTAACATAAAATTCTTTCTCTGCCAAATGTTTTACCACATATTTTGAGCAACCCGAAGAATTTTCCAATTCTTCGGGTACCAAATAGGGGATTTAGTATGAAATCGCGTTTAAAGCAGAGAGTTGAGTTGCGAGGCCGCTGAAAAATATTGTTCGTGGAGATCAAGAAGCGCCAGTCGTGCCTTTAGGAAATATGCCGTCTCTGTAAGATATTCGAGCATGGAGAGCTGACCGCCGTTGTAGGCTTTCTCAAGTAGATTGAAATTGTCGGAATTTTCCAGTGCGGGAGCAAGTGTGGCAATCTGGCTCTGCAGGCGGAGAGCGTTTGCATAAGCGGCACGCGTTGAAGTAGTTGCAGCTGTTTGTGCGGCCTGAGCTTCAAATCTTGCAGCAAGTGTCGCAGCCAAAGCAGCCTCTCGTTCGCTCCGGCGGCTCCATACCGGAAGCGACATCCCCACGGCAAGCCCGTTGAAATGGTTGCCACCTTCAAACACATGACGATAACCCAGCGAAAATCCCGGAGTTCGTGAGATTTTAGCGACTTCGGCAGCCTTCTCCGCTGTGACTATGCGAGCCTCTGCCAGTTTTATATCAGGTGACCTGAGGGCGGCTTCCATATAAGTATTTTCATCAGCGAGTTCCACCGGGGGTATGCTCATTGATTCCAGTTCGTCGGGAAGAGCGCGGATTGCAATGATACATTCATCGGTGTAAAGCGGTTTCGAAGCCTGAGTTTGAGGACATGTGTATCCGAGAGCGAGCAGTTCGCTGTAGAGGTTGTCGCGTTCGCTGACAGCAAGCTGAAGATCTGATGCTGTATTGGCCTGCTCGATGGTGGATTTATTGACGTCAAGGATTGTGGTCTCGCCATGCTGCCAGGCAGTGTCGGTACGCTTCTTCAGGTCGCAAATGGCCGTATGAACTTTGCACAACATGTTCACACGCTCTTTGGCAAGTATCAGCCGTGCCAGAGTCTGCGAAATCTGAAGTTTTGTTGTACGATACTGAGCCTTGTAGCGCGCTTCCATCTCCTTTGCCAAGGCCTCGTTGGCTTTACTTCGGCTACCGTATAGTCCGGGCCATGAAAAAGTCTGTGTTACTCCGACGCTCCAGCGTTTCGACTCCTGATTTTGCGGCCACAGGTGCTCGAATTCCACTTCAGGATCATCAAGACGGTTTTCAGCCTTAGCTTTTGATGTTTCAGCCTTGCCTCCGGCTTCCAGAGCTTTTAGCGCAGGTGAATTCTGCGCTATTTGTTCCACAAGGTTTTCAAATGGCGTCTGAGATTGCATGCTGACAGCTTGTGCTGACAACAGAGTGCAGAGTATCAGTCGGAAATATACGGACTTCATTTCGATTCGGACTTTGATTTTTCAAGGTAGCCGTAAATTACGGGAACCACATAAATATTGAGCAGGGTAGAGGTGATAAGTCCTCCGAGAATCACTTGGGCCATAGGCGATTGAATCTCATTCCCTGCCACGTGTCCGCGAAGGGCGAGCGGAATCAGGGCCAAAGCGGAAGTGAGGGCGGTCATGATGATTGGCGTAAGGCGGTCGACGGAGCCAAGATATATACGCTCTTTTAGTGCCATACCTGAAGTCTTGAGGATGTTATACCGGTTCATTAGCAGCATGCCGTTGCGCGTGGCGATGCCAAGGAGCGATATGAATCCGATAATGGCCGGGATATTCAGGTCGCTTCCGCATACTACGAGAATCCAGACTCCGCCAATCATTGCCAATGGTATATTTACCAGAAGCAACAGACTTTGGCTAAGGCTCTTGAAGTCAGTGTATAGCAGAAGGAAGATTATCAGAATGGAGAGAAGCGACATTAGCGTGAGAGTACGCGTGGCTTTTGCCTCGCTTTCGAACTGGCCTCCGTAGCTTATGCGGTACCCTTCCGGCAGACTGATGTCTGTTTCTATCGCTTTACGGATATCATTGACAGCCGAGCGGATGTCGCGCCCGTCCACATTGGCCGAAATGACGATTCTCCGGGCTATGTCTTCTCTATTGATAGCATTAGGCCCGGTGGTAGAGGTTATTTCAGCTACATAGCTCAATGGAATTTTCCCTTGGTTAGAGTCAATCTGAAGCATGGGGATAGCCTCGAGTTGGCTGTTGGATTCTTCATCGAATTTGAGGGTAACGTCGTAGGGGAGGCTGGAATCGTAGACTTGCGACACTACTTTGCCTCCCAAAGCTATCTCAATAAATTCTCTGAAGCGATTCATGGTAATTCCATAGCGCGCCAGCATGTCGCGTCGCGGACGTATTGACACCTGAGGCCGCTCTATCTGCTGCTCGATGTTGATGTCTGTCACACCTTCCACACCTTGAGCTATTGTCTTCACCTGATTGCCGATGTGGAATAGCTCGTTGAGATCGGAGCCGAACAGCTTGATGGCAATCTGTGCTTCTGTTCCTGATAGCATAGCGTCGATACGGTGTGAGATTGGCTGGCCGATTTCGATGTTTACACCGGGAATCTCCTGCAGTCTGCTTCTGAGATCGCGTACCATCTCGTTACGGCTGCGGTCGGAGAGCCGGTACGGAGCCTCGATTTCCGATACGTTTACCCCGAGCGAATGTTCGTCTAGCTCGGCACGTCCTGTCTTTCGGGCCACGGTTGTAACCTCGGGTGTGTCGAGGATAATGTGCTCGGCCAGACGACCGATTTTGTCGCTTTCTTCCAGTGAGATGCCCGGAAGCGTCGATACATTGATTGTGAGCGATCCTTCGTTGAATGGCGGGAGGAAGTTGGCTCCGAGAGTGAAGAGCATCCCTGCGGATATGACGCAGAGCGCGGCAACTCCTATCAATAGCGCTTTGCCATGGCGTATGGCAACAGATAGTGAACGGCGATATGCCTCTTTCATGTGTCGGGTAAGCCATGGATCGCGCTCTAATGCAGCGGTCGCCTTACGGCTGCCGAGCATCAGTGAGCAGAGCACAGGCGTGAGCGTCAGTGCGACAATTGTCGATGCAGCCAGAGCTATGATAAACGATATTCCCAGTGGGATAAGCATACGTCCCTCCACCCCTGAGAGGAAAAACAGCGGCAGAAAACTTGCTACTACGATAAGCGAAGAATTGAAGATGGGAGTGCGGACCTCTTTGGACGCTTCATACACCACGCGCAATGCCGGTTGGCGCTGCTCTTTCGGAAGTTGCTGATTCAGACGCAGATGTCGGTATACGTTCTCAACATCCACAATAGCATCGTCTACGAGCGAACCGATAGCAATAGCGATACCGCCAAGAGTCATGGTGTTGATAGTGATGTTCAGCATTCTGAGTATCAACACTGTGACTATTATGGAAACGGGCAGTGCCACTACGGATACTACCGTTGCCCGTACATTCATCATAAAGAAGAAAAGCACGATGATTACCATCAGTGCGCCTTCCAGAAGCGATGTCTGAAGATTGCCGATAGAAGCGTCGATGAAATCGCTCTGCCGGAAAATATCTGTAGATACGGCGACATCAGCCGGGAGCTGGCGTTTCAGTTCGGTAAGTTTGTTTTCGATTTTTTCAGTTAGGTCGATGGTGCCGGCTCCGGGTTGTTTCGTAACCGTCAGGAGCACTGCCTCACGCGTCTCAACCGAACCTACGCCAAGCTTCGGATGTTTTCCGCGCACATCTACTTGGCCGATATCGCCCAGCGTTACAGTACCGGATGCGTCTGAGCGGACTACGGTATGCTCCAGCATCGAAGGATCCGAAGTGGTCAGTGTCCCTTTTACGATATATTCGTTGCCATAATCGTAGAGCGTACCGCCTGCTGCATTGGAGTTAAGCGATTCAGTGGCTTCAACTACTTCCGAAAGCGTCACTCCAAGATTTTTCATCCGTGCCTGTGAGAGCGATATTCGGTATTCAAGTTCTTCGCCGCCAAGCACAGCTACCTGAGCCGCCCCCTTCAGAGCTAAAAGCTGTGGTCTGATTTCACGGTCCGCTATCGAGCGCAGACGTCCGAGAGTAGTGTGCTCTGTCCCGATGGCGGTTGTGTCGTTGACGGTAAGGCCGATAATCAAGATTTCTCCAAGAATTGAGGATTGCGGACCAAGCACAGGCGCTGAAACACCTTCTGGCAAAGTTGCACCTACCGGTTCTATTTTTTCGCTTACTATCTGCCGGGCTTCAAGTTGCTCTGTACCCCAGTCGAACTCGACCCAAACCACTGAAAATCCTGTTGTGGAGCTGGAGCGGACCCGGCGCACTCCGGCAGCTCCGTTTACCGCCGTTTCGATGGGAAAGGTGACAAGTTTCTCCACCTCCTCTGATGCCATGCCGTTGGCTTCGGTCATGACAACCACCGTCGGGGCATTTAGGTCAGGGAAGATGTCGACTTCTGCTCTGAGCAGCGCAAAGCATCCGGCTACCATGATGATGCCTGTGAGCACCAGAATCACCAGTCGGTTGCGTAGCGAATAATGTATAATCTTGTTAAGCACGAAATGTCTGAATTGATGGTAAATAGTAGTTGAAGTAACTTCCGTATTAGCCTCACCGGCCGGAGATTAATGGTTATGGCTGTGTCCTTCGGCTTTGACGCCTGATGTTTCTGCAAGACGGAGGAAGGTAGTGCCTTCTGTTACAACTTTTTCTCCCTGATGAAGTCCTTTGGTGATTTCCACGCTTGAGGCGTTGCGATCGCCTATCTGCACTCGTCTCTTCTCATAACATTGTGAGTCGATCTGCACATATACGAAGAATTCACCTTGCTGCTCGCTCAGCGCCGTCCGCGGAAGCGATAGCACACCCTCGCGTGGCGACGTCTGGAGATAAACTTCGCAGAGGGCGCCGTTGGTCAGTTCATTGCCCGCGTTTGAAAGCGAAAAATATACCGGAATATAGCCTGATACCACAGCGGCGGTTGCTGCTCCGGGCATCAGTTTGCCACCCAGGTTAGCTACAGTGTACGTTTTGTCAGAATATGTGGTTTTAAACGATGCTCCTGAGATAGCTCCCAACTGGCTGCGGTATTTTTCAGGGACATAAGCCAGCAGCGAAAGTTTGTCATTGTTGGCGATGAGGCAGATGGGGTCGCCGGAATTTACATATTGCCCCTCGTTGGCCAAAATTTGGATTATAGTTCCCGATATGGGCGCAACGGCGGTGGTATTTACAGCTACCCACGTTGCATTTGCTGCTGCCACTGCCTCGTCGTAAGCTTTTTGAGCAGCATTGAAGTCGCGGGTTGAAACAATGCCGTCGGCATGAAGCGGCCGCAGACGGTCAAGTTCTCTCTTAGCCGCTGCTACGGCTGTCGAGGCCTGCTGAGAACCGTCGCCTGCCATCCCGCGTGCAGATACTGACGCTATCGCCTGTCCATTTCTAACAAGCGAACCTTCGCGCACAGCCGGATTCAGTCGGACAATACCTCCGGAACGTGCTGCGACTGTAGCCGTGGCCGATGATGCAGCCACCACTTTCCCCTCTACGGGTAAAACTTCATAGAAAGCTCCCGGTTTCACTTCCGACACCTTAACCCCAAGGTGTTCGGCCTGATGCTCGTCAAGGACTATTTCTCCTGCTATATGCGGTTCGGACGCTTCCTCTTCATGATGGTGATGATGGGCGAGTTCGTTTTTTTCGCCGTGGCATGAAACCAGCGACAAAGCCACCAGTGGCGATATCGCTGCAGATAGGGCTATATGTAGATTGATTTTCATCTTGACATTTATTTACTCTACAAATTTACCCATTTTTATCGTGAATCCCTTGCCTTAAGCCGGGAAAAGACTGATGTCTGATAAAGTCTGCAACTTAGTTGCACAAAAAATGCTCCCGCACGATTACTCATCGGGCAGGAGCAAGGATCATATACGTATTTGAAAAAGCTGTCAGTAAGGAAACTCCTAAGTTTATTTAATCGTCAGTTATGGTTGTTTAGTAGTTAAAGCTTATTCGATTGGTAGAATATCAGTATGCGGTGGCGCAGCAGATATTCATAGTGAGCCTGTATGGAGCTGACCCGTGTGCGGAACAGATTGTTCTTTGCCTGCTCGAATTCAGTAGGCGTGGCGCGTCCGAGATTGTATTTCTCCTGGGTGGCAGCAAACGAAGCCTCAGTCTTGTCGAGTGTCTCAAGTGAAGTAAAGTAGCGGTCGCGGGCTCCTTTGGCCTGATAATAAGCCAATTGGATGTTGCGGTAAAGTTCGGTCTCGGTTTGGTCTACGGTAAGTTCAGCCGAAATCTTATGCAGTCGGGCTTTCCGTACACTGTTGCGGGTCGAGAATGCATTGAAGATAGGGATAGAGAGGTTGAGGCCAATGTAGGTGGAGTAATTATGGCGCATCTGGTCGCGGAATGATTCACTTTTCATGCCGCTCATGGTGTAATAACTCGAGCCTATGGATGTGCTGAAACTCAACGTGGGTATATATCCGGTTTTTGCCAGAGAAATGTTGCTCTCAGCCACTTTGATTCCCTGACGGGCGGCCATGAGCGAATTGTTAGTGTTCATGGCTGAATCATATACCGCCTGTGCCGTAGGTATCATCGGTTCCCCCTCAGCAAGCGGCTGCACGTCGAATCCCTCGGGCGTAGGAAGCCGAAGCAGATTTGTAAGCTCGACAAGCGCAACGTTAAGGTCGTTCTGTGAAGAGACTACCGTCAGGCTGTCCTGAGCCATCTGGGCTTCGGCATCAAGAAGGTCTGCTTCAGGCACTTTCCCGTTCTCCACGAGAGTCTTTTGGCGTTGTGCCTCATACTGGGAATATCCCAACTGGATGCGTGCGCTTTCCAACACTTCTTTCTGATAGAGCACCTGTAGATACTGACTGATTACGTTCAGAGTCACATTGTCCTTTGTGGCTTCTGTGTTCAGCACGAGTTGCTGGAGGTTCGCTTTTGCCACGTCAAGCTGACGGTATTCCGAAAGTCCCTGAAACAGAGGCAGGCTGGCTGATGCGCCCCATTGAAAATTGGATGTGTTGCGGTTGGCATATGTATTTTCGGAAGTAAGACCGCGGCCGAAGCTCCAGCTTTGTCCTACCGATCCGTTGACTGTTGGCAGAAAGCGGTCTTTTGCTTCCGTAAGTGTCTGCTCTCCTTCCAGAATCTGAAGTTTGCTTTGTTGCACGGAAATGTTATGTTCCAGAGCGTAGGCCACGCAGCGCTCGAGGCTCCATGTTTCGGCTCCGGCACTCAGTGTGCCTGCAAGAAGCGATATGGCTATCACTGTTTGAATCTTAAACATCGGTTTCATCTTAAGCATTTGGTATTACAGTCTTAAGTTGAATTATTTGAACGCTACGTTTTCGTTGCCGCGAAGTTTGGTGTCGGTCTTTAGGTCGGAATCAACCAATTGGACATTGATGCCGTCGGAAACTCCGGTTTTGATAGCTTTCTCCTCGAATGTCTGAGGTTTCTCCCCTTTAAGAACATAGACGAAAGCCGAATCACCGCGATATTCTACCACACGCTCAGGCACTGCCATCACCTTATCGGCCTGCTCCAGGATTACTGTCGCATTTGCGCTGTAACCCGCACGCAGACGCGAAGTCTCGGCATTGGTAAGTGCTGCTTTTACTTCGAAGGTATTTGTACCGTTTTCATCCGTGGCAATAGGTGCGATTTTTTCGATGGTGGCTTCATAGTCAGAACCGGCCACTGCTCCTACTGTAATGCGTACATTCATCCCTTCACTGATGAGGTCTACTTCGGTTTCATCAACTTTACCTACGAAGAGGAGGTCGGTCATGTCGGCCACCTTGGCTACAGTCGTACCGTCGTTGAATGTATTAGCCTGAATAACTGATGAACCGACCTTGACGGGGACTTCAAGCACAACGCCGGTGACAGTGGAACGAACGAGCGTATTACCACCCTTTGCATTGGAAGCTGAAACACCTTCGCGCACGATAGTCAGCTGGTCCTTGGCCTGTGCGAGCTCTTCTTTTGCGCGGCGCCATGCTGCCAGATCAGTTTCATATTTCTCCCGGCTTTCATATTTCTTCTCATATAGAGTTTTGGTACGTTCGTAGGTCTGTCGGGCTTCTTCAAGAGAAATTTCAGCCACCTTGACGCGGTTTTCTGCTGATGACAGCTGTGTTTCTTCGGGTACAACCCGAATCTTTGCGATTATGTCGCCGGCCTGCACATGGTCGCCGGCCTCAACTTTTACTTCGGAGATAATGCCGGAAATCTGAGGTTTGATGTCAATCTCATCGCGCGGCTCAATCTTGCCGGTTAGCACAGTGGTGCGCTCGATTGTCTCCACCGAGGGAGATACGAGTTCATATGTGACCTCTTTGGGTTTGGAGTTAAGGTAAAGATACACGAATGTGCCGATAAATATTGCGGCTACAATCACCCACAGGAGGATTTTGAAGATTTTTTTCATCGCTATATGGTGTCGTTAGTTTGTCTGTTGTGTATTTGGTCGTAGTATAATGATGACGTATTATTTATCATTAAGTGCTTCAATCGGCTTGATGCGCATGGCCTTTGTAGCAGGAATCAGTCCGGCAAGAGTGCCGAGAATTCCGAAGGTGAGGATAATGGCTATGGCCTGCCGGAGGTTCATCTGGAATTGTGGCGTGGAAATTTCATTGGCCGTGAGCGACTGGGTGATACCGAGAGCTATAGTTGCGAAGCAGATACCGGCCAGACCGGCTACTGCCGTGAGCACCATCCCTTCGGAGAGTATCTGAGTGATTATATCAAGTTTCTTTGCTCCAACGGCTCGGCGTATGCCGATTTCCTGAGTGCGTTCTTTGACGATAACCCACATTATGTTGCCGATTCCGATCACTCCCGCAAGAAGCGTGGATATACCGATGAACATGGCCAACAGGCTTAGTCCTTTGAAAAGGTTGTCAACCATCTGAAATTGCTCGGAGATGTCGAAGATTGACAATGCGCCTTCATCGTCTGGGGCTATGTAGTGGCGGGAGTATAACAAGCGTCGGAGGCGGGGTTTGAGCGAGGAAATTTTCACTCCGTCATGGGCCACAAAGGTGATATAATCCACCGTGTCGCCGCGTTTGAAAGCCCGTCGGAATGTAGATGCAGGGATTCCGACGCTTTCATCAAGTCGGCCACCCATGCTCACCTCGGAGGTTTGACCCATCACCCCGACGACATTGTATGTAATGCCGCTGATCTCTATAGGTTGGCCCACAGGGTCTGCGAGATTAGGATATAGCTCTGAAGCTACTTTTTTGCCGATAACGGCCACTTTGCGTTCATTGCTGATGTCGGCATCGTTAAGGAATCGGCCGCTGTAGATGGTCGGAGCCATTACCTCAGAGTAGGAGGGAGCCATCCCCATACAGTTGCCCGAATATGAATATTTGCCGTGACGGAAACTGCTGCTGGAATTATAATTTGGCGAGAATGCTTTTATCTCGGGGAAGGCTTGTTGCAGGCGTTCCACATCAGTGATATCTATGCTCCAGCTGCGCCGTTCGCCATGCCCGTGATAAGCTTTTGATGTCTGCCCGGCCCAGAGGCCACCGCTATTGGTGGCGAATCCGGCGAAATTACGCATCATAAGGTCCTGAGCGCCTCGGGCGCCCCCGAGAAGAATAGCGAGCATGGCTGTGCCCCAGAATATGCCGAAGCCAGTGAGGAAGGTGCGTGTCTTGTTTCGTGCAAGGGTTACGCCTATCTCCTTCCAGTTATCTATGTCGAATATAGGAATACGCATCTGACATTTATGGGGTTATTCGTCGCGGAGCGCTTCTACCGGTTTAACTTTCAGTGATTTCAAGGCTGGGAAGAGGCCGGCAAGGGCACCGGCTATAATCAAAATGATTGTCACCTGAATGGCTATGCCCAAGTCGACAGTCGGATTCTGGAACATCTCTTCGTTACCAAATATCTTATCGATTATAGTGGTGGCGATAGTGCCGAGCACTATGCCGATATATCCGAACAGGGTAGTTATGGCTACGCTTTCTGCCATAATCTGGATAAGGATTGAGCGCGGCTTGGCGCCGATTGCTCGGCGGATACCTATCTCATGCGTGCGCTCACGAACGCTGACAAACATGATATTGGAGATGCCTACGATACCCGACAGCAGGGTGAGAAGTCCCAATATCCAGATAGAAAGGCTGAGGATATTATTGACCTGCATTCCGCGCATACCCATGCTGAACTGGTTCCATATCCAGACGGCTCTCTTGTCGTCAGGCGCAAAATCATGTATCTGAGACAATGTCTGTCGAAGCTGCGTTTCCGCATTATCGCCTTCCTCCTCGGTCGACAGCCCCTTAAGCTGCACGCTTATGCTGCCCAGATCGTCGGCTTTGCCCATAAGCATTTGCGCTGTAGTGTAGGGGATATATATTGCATTGCCCCATCCTGTTGTGTAAACGCCGACAATCTGGAAACTCAGGCCGTTCATCGCCACTCTTTTACCGATGGCATCTTCGTCCGGGAATAGACGTTTGGCATATTCCTCGGGAAGTACCATCACTTTGGATTTCGTCGACATGTCTTTATCGTTGATAAAGCGGCCTTTTGTAAGCTTACTCTCATTATGTAGTCCCATTTCCGAGGGGAATACACCGTTGTAGTCGGTCTTAATCGAATATCTTCCTGAGGAGATCTCCTGTGTGGTGCCGTAGATGGTTGAAATTACATCGTTGACAAAACTTTTGTTCTCCTGACGTATCGTTGCGATATCGGGATTTTTAAGCTCGATGGATCGTCCTTCCTTGTAGCCGTGAAAGGGTTTGGATGTGCGTCCGCCCCAGATCTCGATGCGTTGGGAACCCGGAGAAAGCATATTTTCGCGGAAGGCGTTGGTTACGCCGTTGCCAACTCCAAGGAGCACAATCAGGATGAAGATGCCCCATGCCACGGCAAAACCCGTGAGGCCTGTGCGCAGCTTATTGTGCCGGAGCGTCTGTAGTATTTCATTAACTAAATCAAACATCTCTCAGGCATTTGTGATTACACCGTCGGATATACGGATTATTCGGTCGGTTTGCTCACCGACTCCGGGATCGTGAGTGACGATTACCACTGTCATCCCTTCTTCGCGGTTGAGTCGGCGGAACACTTCCATCACCTCTTTTGACGTCTTCGAATCGAGGGCACCCGTAGGTTCGTCGGCAAGGATAATAGATGGTTTGGTGATTAAGGCGCGAGCTATGGCTACGCGCTGTTTCTGTCCGCCTGACAGCTCGCCTGGAAGATGGTGAGCGCGGTCGCCAAGCCCCATGCGTTCGAGCTGCTCCATGGCCAGAGCGTTGCGTTTGCGGCGCGATATGCCCTGATAAAATAGCGGCAGGGCCACATTTTCAGTGGCATTTTTATAGTTTATGAGGTTGAACGACTGGAATACGAAGCCGATCATACGGTTGCGGTATTCGGCAGCGCGGTTGTCGCTAAGATCTTTGATAAGTTTGCCGTCGAGGATGTATTCGCCCGAGTCGTAATTGTCGAGGATGCCGAGTATATTAAGCAGCGTCGATTTCCCCGAACCGGAAGCACCCATGATGGATACGAGCTCACCTTTGCGGATGTCGAGGTTGATCCCTTTTAACACATGAAGCGGAACGATGCCCGGGTAGGTTTTGTTGACGTCTCTAAGCCGAATCATCGTATCGTTGATGTCGAGATCCGGTGGCGTCTGGATGCGTTTGTCTGAGGTTTGGACGGCGTCAGCGCCGGCGATATCTTGCTTATTGGAAGCCATTGTGATAACGTGATTTAGGATTTTATCCGTTATTTAGACGCAAAGTTATCGAATTAGTTGCACCTGTTACCCATTATTAAACCTTTTTTTGCATTCTGTAATGATTGTTAGTGATTTTCTGATAACGCGAGTTCGGGATAAAGGAAGTGATGTCGACAAACATATATAGAGATGCAAGTTATCGGGCGATCCGCAAGGGTCGCCTGATTTATTCAGAACAAATGATATTTGATATTATTGCCAGAGGACGATTTGTCTGTTTGATTCAGGCACCTCGTATTCAAAGTTCACCTCAGGCTTGGTGGCAAAGAAGCAGTAGGCACCCATTGCCGCAAGCAGGTTCATGATAAAATTGTGGACGCTGCGGTGGCGGGAATGCACCAGCTGGGCCACGTTCTTGAGCATGTCGTTTATTGATTCGATGATGCTTCTCTTACGGAGCATGATTTTGTCGTAGAGTGGCATCAGGCGTTGTTTCATATTGCTGCGCAGACCGGTGACGATGTGTACTCCATC